>ULRE01048654.1_pt1 | contig 21610 bp, 20 predicted proteins | sample 1955141 | NCBI WGS metagenome assembly ULRE01 (sample SAMEA4835674, study PRJEB28245) | human gut metagenome | biome: gut microbiome; material: fecal sample | place: Denmark | collected 2008
CCGCTCTTTTTCCCAAGTGTGGGTTCGGATGAAGAATACATGTTGCACCCGTTTGCCCGTTCTGGGTGGAGCGGTGAAGCGGAATACATGCGAAAATTTGCCCGCTTGAATGGAGGAGAAGCGATGATTTTTACAATTCCGGTTTCATGGGATGTGAAGCGTATTACCGATTCCAATTATCGGAAAAAATTCAGTAAAGGACGCCTTCAACCCGGAAAATGTAAAATCGGATTGCAGTTGAGAGTCTATCTGAATACGGAATTTGAAGTAAAGAACAGCCATTCCGGTACGACTACAGGTTCGTAAACATTCTGGTGTAACAGATTGCATTCCTTAAAATACAAAATGTCAGAATGTAAGTTTCTGCCCTAAGGCACTCGCTGAGATTTCATTTTTCAAATCCGCTATACGTTGCGGACTTGAAAAATGAAATCTCAGCTTCTTATAACGTGTAATATTCAGATAACTGGAAAAACCTAAAAATCCCGATTGGGCGTTTGTCCGTCTGTAACTTCTAGAATTCATTAGTTGCTGTAGAACTTATTTGGTATTCTGTTGATAAAATCCTGCTTTCTGTAGAGTATAGTTTGAGGACTTTATACAAACGAATAAATTTGCCGAAAATTAAAAAGGATATGAAGAATACAGCATTAATTGATAAAATTGACGGACATATTATAGAAACTGCCATTTACGCATTGTTATGGTCAGTATTCTTTTTGTTTCCGATCCTGATCATCGGATGGAACGGTAATCTGAGATGGGAGAGAGTGATCTTGGAATGGGTTAGGCTTGTTCCGTTTCTGTTTTTTTTCATGATACATAACTGTTTGCTGCTTCCTGTCTTTCTGATAAAGAAGAGATATCTGATGTACGGATGCGGCCTGATATTCACGATAGTTTTGGTGATCATGCTTTTTCCGGTTTGCAGGGAAATTCACGTTCTCATACTTCCGGATAAAGCCTTCCATGTTATATCCGGTATCGGATCGCAAAAGATGCCTGTCACATCCGGAGTACGGAATTTGTCAGATAAAATTCTATTCATGATTCTAATTATGGCTTTCAATCTGTTGCTAAAATATTTTTTTATACAGCAACAGAAACTCAGATTGGAAGAAACTAAAAGTAGAGAGGCCATTCAAACAGAACTGAATTTCCTGAAAAACCAGATCAGTCCGCACTTTTTCATGAATACTTTGAACAATATTCATGCGCTGATAGATTATGATCCATATGTCGCGAAAGAAACTGTCATTTCTCTCTCACGAATGATGAGACATATATTATATGATTCACAGTCAAATAGAGTTTCTATAAGGAAAGAGATGGATTTCATCAGGAGCTATGTGGAACTGATGAGACTGAAGACTTCGGAAAAGGTTGAAATATCATGCAATATTCCGGAACTTCTACCCGACAAGAATATCCCTCCTCTTATATTTACCTCATTGATAGAGAATGCCTTCAAGCACGGTGTTAGTCTAAAGGAGAAGAGTTATATTCATATAGATTTCCTTTTCCCAGATACAGATCAGTTTTCGTGCTATATTGTCAACAGCAATCATTCCGCAAAAGATTGCGACTCACATAAAGGCATAGGATTGGAGAATACCAAACGTCGCCTGGATATAGAATTTCCATCAGCTTACAGACTTGATATAAATAACTCCGAAAAGGAATATACAGTAATTCTAACCATACCGATATGATAAGATGTATAGCAATAGACGATGAACCTCATGCACTCAGACAGTTGTCAGAATACATTGAGGCCGTACCGTATCTTTCTTTGGAAGGTGCTTTTGAAAGCGCTTTGGATGCTTGCAGTTTTTTGCAGCACAATGCCATAGATTTGATATATGTTGATATCAATATGCCAGATATCAATGGAATCGACTTCGTGAAATCGTTGTCACAAAAAATAAAGATTGTGTTTATTACGGCACACAGTGAGTTTGCATACGAAGGATTTCAGCTTGATGCTGCCGACTATCTGCTGAAGCCTATTAGCTTTACAGACTTTCTGAAATCAGCCAACAAGGTGAACGATAGATATTTTCAGCAGAATAGCAGCCTGCCGGAAATCCATCAGAACAGGGATTATCTTTTTATAAAATCAGAATACCGTGTTGTACGCATAAACTTCAAGGATATAAAATATATTGAAAGTAAACGCGAGTATGTAAAGATATATCTTGAAGGTAACGAGCCGATAACCTCTCTGATGAGTATCAAGAAACTGGAAGAAGCCTTACCAGATCATCTATTCATGCGTGTCCACCGTTCCTTTATCGTCAATCTGGAAAAGATTACAGTTGTGGAGCGTAACAGAATCATTTTCGACAACAAGGTATATATACCCATCAGCGAAAATTATGGAGAAAAGTTTCAGGAATATATGGAGAAGGGATTTGTATGATTCTGTTTACATCCAAAACTGTTGAATATTCTAATTAAAGTAGCTTTATGAAAGTTTTTGCATTATTGATGTGTATTGCGTTCCTGTTTTCCGGTTGCAGTACAACAGTAAAGGCCGTTCCGGCAAGAGAAAGACGTGTAGTATTGGTTAAACGGTATCGTCACAGACACAAAATCCCCAGAAGGGTTGTCATCTATTATAAGGATACCCCTTATCTGTATGCAAACGGGGTGTACTATAAATCTGTGGATAAGAACTATGAAGTGATAAAGCCAGAAATCGGAATGGTTGTACCTGAATTGCCGAGAGAAGGAGTGACCAGAATGAAGATTAAGGATGAAATCCTTTTTGCTTATGACCATGTATTGTATAAAAAAATCCCTACATCAAATGGAGTGCAGTTTGAAGTTCAGGGATTTATTAATGAATAGTATAGAAAAAGATGAAAAGAAGATTGTTTTTGGCGTCTGCAATATTACTGGTTATGCAGGCGGGTTATTCACAAGTGAAGTATCCGATAGTGGATACAGGACAAAATGAATGTTACAGCATCAATAAGGTTATTGATATGCCGGAGTCGGGACAGGATTTCTACGGACAGGATGCCTGTATACAAGGGAACCAGCCAAAGTATAAGGACAATGGTAACGGCACAGTTACAGATCTTGTTACCGGACTTATGTGGGAGAAGGATATGGGAGAGAAACTAACTTTCGAGGAAGCAAAGGAAAAAGCGGAAAAGCTCAGAACCGGCGGTTATGATGACTGGCGTGTGCCGACCATAAAGGAACTGTATTCGCTCATACAGTTTACCGGAAGATCTATGGGAGAGCGCGTTATGATTCCATATATTGATACCGATTATTTCAATCAGCCAATAGGTGATAAAAGCAAGGGAGAACGTGAGATTGATGCACAGACATGGTCTTCAACCGTCTATAAAGGCAAGACTATGGGAGGACAAACAACCGTTTTCGGGGTGAACTTTGTGGACGGAAGGATAAAGGGATATCCGTTAAGGAAAAGAAGAGAAGAAAACAAGATGTATTTCCGTATGGTGAGAGGCAATACAGAGTATGGAAAGAACCAGTTTGTAGACAATGGTGACGGTACTATTACCGACTATGCGACAGGATTGATGTGGCAGAAAGCGGATGATGGAAAACTTTATGACTGGAAACAGGCCTTGGCTTATGCAGACACGCTTTCACTCGCAGGCTATTCTGACTGGTATCTGCCCAATGCCAAGGAACTTGAATCCATTGTAGATTACGGTAGGTCGCCGTCCGTTACTGATTCTCCGGCAATATCTCCGTTGTTTGAGTGTAGCAAGCATGAGCTCTATGACGGAGTGAATGGATACGCATATTATTGGAGTTCAACCACCCATCTGGATGGGCCAAATCCTTATAAAAATGCTGTATATATATGTTTTGGCGAGGCCTGGGGCAGAGAGCCGAGAACCGGAGAATTCTGTGACGTACATGGTGCTGGAGCTCAAAGGAGCGACCCCAAATCAGGATCATCATCAGAATATCCTCGGTTTTTCGGGCCGCAGAAAGACATGCTTTGTGTGTTTAATGCTGTAAGATGCGTCAGAAAGATAAAATGACTTGAATATGAAAAAGATATTTCTTATGATAATCAGCTGTCTGGCTTCAGTGCTTGTGATGTATGGACAGGATGGTGGTTGGCGCTTTGCCGTTGTTGGAGATACACACGTGCCTCAGGCATATACCATCAAAAAAATTGTTCCATCATTGATTGCAAACCAGGTGGAAGTTATACTGTTTGTCGGTGATTTGATACAGGGTGGTAAAAGACAGACCCCACAGGGCATGTATGAGGAATTGTCGCAGTGGCAGGAATTGACGAAGCCTTTAAGAGATGCTGGTATAAAGATTGTTGCAATACGAGGCAATCATGAAGCCGATATAAAAGGGGATAATCTTAAGCCGTGGAAAGAACTGGTTTCTCCGGACCTGAACCTAATGTATTCCTACAGAAATATAACATTTATTGGAATGGATAATTATCTGAACGGTGAGCACACTGTTGACACAGGATGGCTGCAAAAGGCGCTTAAAAAAGTAAACAAAGAGCATATAATTGTTCCGTTTGGCCATGAACCTGCGTTCAGTTGCAATACATTTCATCCGGTATGTCTTGATGCAGACGACAGCAACAGGAACAAGTTCTGGAGCCTTCTCGAGGAGTATGGCATAGATTATTACTTTTGTGGACATACCCATCAATATAACCATTGTACTGTAACGCATAACGGGAAAACCATTCATCAGATAGTTTCCGGTGGCGGTGGTGGTTTCCTTCAGCCCAAACGAGGAGGTATTCACAGCACCGATGAATATCAGATAAAGTCTGTGGATCTGAAAAGCGAAACCGGATATGTTCTGGTAAACGTATCAGATAGAGACCTGTCCGTAAAATGGGTCAGTATTTATGATGAAGATGTAAAGAGCAGACCAATACCTCAAAGGAAAAAGCGTCCTCAAAAACGTTAACTCCGGTACTTTCCTTGAAGTTACAAAATGTCAGAATGTAAGTTTCTGCCTTAAGTAACTCGCTGAGATTTCATTTTTTACGTTCACAACAGTGCGTGGACTTGAAAAATGAAATCTCAGCCTTTTATTTTCTGTAACATGCAGAATAACAGAGGTATGCAGAAAGGATCCTGATAAAAAGACACTCCTTCCAGAACGCTTTTTTGCCCGATTTCGTCATTTTCCACTTGCGTATGTGCTGATTATGAAGACTCACCCTGATGATTTCCCGAAACAGACACGGCAATCTGCTGTAAATATCAGCAGAAAATTCTGCATAAAAAACGGATAAAAGCTGCCATATACGCCCCGAAATGGATTTTTATGCAGAATATATGCATCTAGATGACGACTATGCTCGGAGACAGAAATAATAAAAAGGTTACCTTTTGCCGGAAATACCGCATATTTTCCGACAAAAAGACAGGAGGGCAGAGGATACGAAAAAAGGACGTCCGAAGACGTCCTTTATAAGAACCGCACCGATGATGTGATGAAACTCCGAGTATAATAAGATTTGAGTGCCCACCTCCTTTGTAATCCACCGGCATAATGCTACCCGAAGGCGTGGCCCGCCATTGGAGAATGAAGCTTTCTCGGTTTTCAGAAATTTTTTGATGAGTATCCCAATCTAACCGATGCGGCAATTTTTATACTACAAAGGTAAGTGTTTTTGCATTATCTGCCAAATTTTACTGCAAAAATATCGATATTTATTTTTGAAACTCTTGAAAATACATAATGATTTTTTATCTTTGCGATAAAGAATCAGCCGCGAGGGAAAAAACACTTCTGCCTCCGGAAACGATTTCTAGAAACCCAAATAACAGAAAAGCATGAAACTTCACTTTACGATAGACTACCACACCCATTGGGGCGAGCGCATCGAGGTTGTTCTGCGTATGTACTTGCCGCAAGGAAAGGTGAATGAGTGCAGCATTCCGCTCGACACCACCGACGGTGCGCAGTGGAAGGGCGACTTTGTATATACCCATCCGGCGGCATTGTGGTTTGAATACCTGTATGTGGTGCGCGCCGGCGAACAGACCGTACGCCGGGAATGGAAACATGCGTGGCGCCGGCTGCGTGCCGACATGACGCGCGAATATTTCTTGCCGGACAGCTGGCAGGCCATTCCGCCTTGCGATCATCTTTATTCGGCTGCCTTTTGCCCGCAACAGGAACATGAACCGGCCGAAGGACCCGTGCACGATTCTTATTACGACCGCTCCGTGGCCTTTCGCATCCATGTGCCGCAACTCGAGGAGGATGAGTTGCCGGCCATCATCGGAAGCATCCCGACCATTGGTGCCTGGCAGACAGACAAGGCACTGCCGCTCACCAAGCGCGGACAGAACGAATGGGGCATAGCACTCAGCGCAGAGGGCATGCTCTTTCCTTTTGAATATAAATATGTCATCATAAACCGCCACAACGGGCAGGTGAAACGTTGGGAGGAAGGCGACAACCGCGTCACCCAGTACAAGGGACTGGAGCGCAACCAGACTCTGGTCTATCACGACGGTATCATCCGCATGGACTATCCGCGCAAGAAGGTTGCCGGAGTAGTGATTCCGCTGTTTTCCATCCGCACGGAGAAGAGCTGGGGTGTGGGCGATTTCGGTGATCTGATGATGCTCACCGACTGGGCGGCTTCGGTAGATATGAAGGCCGTGCAGCTGCTTCCTATTTATGATACGAACACCACCGGATCGTGGGCTGATTCTTATCCGTACAATTGTATCTCGGTTTATGCCCTGCATCTGCAATATCTGGACATGAACCGTTTGCCGGCACTTGCCGACAAGGATAAGATGGAACGGTTCCGCAAGCGGGCTGCCGAACTCAATGCTCTGCCGGCACTGGATTATGAGGCGGTGTATCGCCTCAAGACGGATTTCCTGAAAGAAAGTTTCCGACAGAATGGCGCGCAGGTGCTGGACACCGAAGCGTTCCGCCAATATTTTGACGAGAATTCCTTCTGGCTGCTGCCGTATGCGGCTTATGTCTATCTGAGAGAAGTGAAGGGCACCGCCGACTACCGGCAGTGGGGCGAATATGCCTGCTACGATGCCCACGAAGTCTACAAACTTGTAAACGGCAATGCGGATGCCGCAGAGCAGATCCGGCTCACCTATTATGCGCAGTTCCTGCTTTACAGCCAGATGAAGGAGGCACACGACTATGCCCGCAGCAAGGGGGTGTTGCTCAAAGGCGACATTCCGATCGGCGTGTGCCGGGCAGCTGTGGATGTGTGGATGGAGCCGCATTTCTTCAACCGCAACGGTCAGGCCGGAGCACCGCCGGATGCCTTTTCGGCCAACGGACAGAACTGGGGATTCCCCACCTATAACTGGGATGCCATTCTTCAGGACGGTTGCCGCTGGTGGACCCGCCGCCTGCAAAAGATGTCGGAGTTTTTCGATGCCTACCGCATAGACCATGTGCTGGGATTCTTCCGCATCTGGGAAATTCCGACGCATGCCGTACACGGACTGCTGGGATATTTCACTCCGGCGCTGCCGCTTACCATCGAAGAAATCCAGAACTTCGGTCTGGACTTCCGTAAGGATGCCTTTACGCGGCCTTACATTGCCGACTGGGTGCTGGAGCCGCTTTTCGGTGAGAAAACGGCTTTGGTGAAACGTGTCTTCCTCAATGCCCTGGGATATGACTGGTACGAAATGAAACCGGAATTTTCCACACAGCGTCAGGTGGAGGCATTCTTTGGTCGCCAGAAACAGAGCGAGGAGCGCCGCCGCATGAAGGAAGGGCTCTACGAACTGATTTCGAATGTGCTCTTCATTGAAGACCCGCGGCAGCCGGAGCATTATCATCCGCGCATCTCGGCCATGCAAAGTAGCATTTTCCAGACGCTGACCCAACGCGAGAAGGAAAGCTTTGCCGCCCTTTATGAGGAGTTTTACTACCATCGCCACAATTCGTTCTGGTATCAGACGGCCATGCAGAAGTTGCCGCGTATGATCGAGGCTACTCCGATGTTGGCCTGTGCCGAAGATTTGGGTATGGTGCCCGAGTGCGTGCAGTGGGTTCTGAACGAGCTTCAGATTCTGACGCTCGAAATCCAGTCCATGCCCAAGGGGATGGACGGACGTTTTGCCCATCTGGAAAACAATCCGTACAAGAGTGTGGCCACCATCTTTACCCACGACATGCCGACCCTGCGTCTGTGGTGGCGTGAGGATGCCGACACCACCCGTCAGTATTATCACGAGATTTTGCAAAAGGACGGAGAACCGCCGGCCGACATTCCGGGCTGGCTCTGCGAGGAGATTATCGCCCGCCATCTGTTCTCGCCGTCCATGCTCTGCCTGATCTCCTGGCAGGACTGGATGTCGATGGACGACCGTCTGCGCAATCCCGACGAGGAGAGCGAACGCATCAATATTCCGGCCAACCCGCGCCATTACTGGCGTTACCGCATGCACCTCACCGTGGAGCAGCTGATGGCCGAACACGAGTTTAACGACACCGTGCGCACGCTGATTCTGAGAAGCGGACGCGCCAATGACTTTTTGAAAGAGCATCAATAAAAACATTTCACGATTAAAAATACATGGTTTCAGTAGAAGGATTAACAGTAGAATTTGGAGGAACAACATTATTCAGCGACATCTCGTTTCAGATTAACGAAAAGGACCGCATCGCGCTGATGGGTAAGAATGGAGCCGGCAAGAGCACCATGCTCAAGATTCTGGCCGGAGTGCGCCAACCCACCCGCGGAAAAGTAACCACACCGAAGGATTGCGTGGTGGCTTATCTGCCGCAGCACCTGATGACCGAAGACGGACGCACTGTGTTTGAAGAGGCATCGCAGGCCTTTGCCCACCTGAAGGAGATGGAAGCCGAAATCGAAGCGCTGAACAAGGAACTGGCAGAGCGCACGGACTATGAGAGCGACTCCTATATGGCTCTGATTGAACAGGTGGCTTCGATGAGCGAAAAATTCTATGCCATCGATCTGACTCACTTTGAGGAGGATGTGGAGAAAGCCTTGCTGGGACTGGGATTCGAGCGTGAGGACTTCAACAAGCAGACTTCGGAGTTCAGCGGCGGATGGCGCATGCGTATCGAGCTGGCCAAACTGCTTTTGCAGAATCCGGACGTGTTGCTGCTCGACGAGCCGACCAACCATCTGGACATCGAAAGTATCCAGTGGCTGGAGCAGTTCCTGATGGAAAGCGCCAAGGCGGTAGTTGTGATCAGTCACGACCGTAAGTTTGTGGACAACATCACCACGCGCACCATCGAGGTGACCATGGGACGCATCTATGACTATAAGGTGAACTACAGCAAATATCTGGAGTTGCGCCAGGAGCGCCGTGCCCAACAGCTCAAGCAGTACGAGGAACAGCAGAAGATGATCCAGGAAACGAAGGACTACATCGAGCGCTTCAAAGGTACCTACAGCAAGACGTTGCAGGTACAGAGCCGTGTGAAGATGCTTGAAAAGCTGGAACTGGTAGAGGTGGACGAGGAAGATACCTCGGCGCTGCGCCTGAAATTCCCGCCTTCGCCACGAAGCGGAAACTATCCGGTCATCATGGACGGAGTAGGGAAGCGTTACGACGAGCACACCGTATTCCAGAACGTGAACCTGACCGTGGAGCGGGGGAATAAGATTGCCTTTGTGGGCCGTAACGGCGAAGGTAAATCAACGCTCGTAAAGTGTATCATGGGTGAAATCCCGTTCGACGGTACGCTGACACTGGGTCATAATGTGAAGATCGGTTACTTTGCCCAGAATCAGGCTTCGCTGTTGGATGAAAATCTTACGGTGTTCCAGACCATTGACGACATTGCCAAGGGCGAAATCCGCAACAAAATCAAGGACTTGCTGGGTGCCTTTATGTTCGGAGGCGAGGAGAGCACCAAGAAAGTGAAAGTGCTTTCGGGAGGCGAGCGCACCCGTCTGGCGCTGTTGCGTCTGTTGCTCGAGCCGGTAAACCTGCTCATTCTGGACGAGCCGACCAACCACTTGGACCTCAAGACCAAGGATATTCTGAAACAGGCCCTGATTGCCTACGACGGTACCCTGATTGTCGTGAGCCACGACCGTGACTTCCTGGACGGACTGGCCACCAAGGTTTATGAATTCGGTGGCGGTAAGGTGAAAGAACATCTCTGCGGCATCTATGAATTCCTGGAAACCAAGAAGATGGAGCATCTGAATGAGTTGGAGCGGAAAAATTAAATGAAAAGACGATTCAATTTCGAAGATAGTAAAAGTAATTTAATAGACAAACAAACAATTTCCCCGTTTGGATTGCTCTCGCTTAGATGTAAGCCGAACGGGGAACCCTCTTATCCAAACTAAAAACTTACCGTATTATCTTTTTGCATAGGTTTGAAAACACAAATAATCAGCCAATAGGCGAATAGTTCAAAGAGCAATGAGAGAAACATCGGCAAGGTTTACGACAATCAGCGGAAGAGTCAAAAAAGTAGAGGATTCAAGTTATAAATCCGTTCTATATAATGCCAAAACATCAATAAAATAACCGAATTTTGCATTCGGATAGTGTCAACTCTTCCCAAGACATAAGAGAGGTGTTATGCTCATCTTGTAATTTGTGAACGGAGGAAATTCAGGAACCGATACAAGAATAGCATGGTGCTTCTCACGCATATAACGTGGACTATTTTTGTCACATCTGTATCAATAGTTCCTCGACCTGCAAACTAAGGAGTGACGTTGTAGTCCACGCTTCTGCATTTAATAATCCGCTCAGTTGGACTGAGGAGCGAAACAAACAAGGAATATGAATAACGAGATTCTTTTGCGATTGAGAGAATTCCATCCGGCTGATGCAAATATTATTGCCGGATGGCTGAAAAGCGAGTATCAAATGCGTCAATGGTGTGCCGACAGGTATTCGCGTTATCCTGTCACGGCAGATGATATTAACTCACATCACGACAAATACATAGACGGACATTCATCAATCGCTCTTACGATGGTTAATGCTACGGAAGTCATTGGTTATATAACACTTAGAAAGCTACCTCCCGGAAATTCAGAATGGCGACTTGGATTCGTAATAGTTAATGATGCAAAGCGAGGTCTCGGTCTGGGCAAAAAGCTTGTCGGCATGGCTATTGATTATGCCCACAAAGAATTAAACGCAACTAAAGTATCGCTTGGTGTATTTGAAAATAATCCATCTGCGATACATTGTTATGAAGCCGTGGGACTCAAGCAAGTTCAAAGAGAAAAGACAGAAAGCTACATTTGCCTCGGTGAGATTTGGAATTGCATAGAAATGGAGTTTATCATATGATGGATTCAACATCGGTTTATCCGTACCGTTGATGCAGCTATATGGTTCTTTAGAGATACGTCATGAGCCATTTATACCTGGCAATCTGCGCTTCGTGATAAAGGTCTTTCAAATTTCTCTTAAGCCACAATTTATTAAAAATCAATATGGATAAACAAGGATATATAGACTACAATTTAATGCTTTCGCCTGACAAATCAGGTAAAGCAGACAGTTATGCGCGTGCCATAGATATACTAAATGAAGTTCTAAAGTATCAAAGTGTAATAAATCTGAATGGAAAGTCTCTTTATGAAGTATCAGATATTAAAACTATAGAAGCTTTGGAAAACCTTGTTAAGGTGGAAGTGGCAAAAATGAAGAAAAATGAGAAAAGCATTTTTGATTATGGACGTCCGAATCAGCGGAGCTATCCTTTGAAAAATTTTTGTTCAGCGGCTCTTAAAAGTTTAAAGAATTATATACAATACGAACATGATGTGAATGCGGCTGATGCTATTGTTGAAAGAGAAAATGATCCACTGCAAATCTCTAAATGTCTTATAAAGCATTTTGATTTAACCAAGGAAGGATCAGATGCAATATCACAAGCAAAGTACAGAAAAGGGCAAGATTATTTTAGACGTATGGTTCTTAAAAATTATGCCGGACATTGTGCTCTGACAGGTATCGATATACCTCAATTATTGTTGGCCAGCCATATTATTCCATGGTCTGAAAATAAAGAAGAGCGTCTAAACCCTTGCAATGGAATATGTTTATCTTCATTATATGATAGAGCTTTTGATCAAGGACTGATTGGCTTTGATTTACATTATCGCACAATACTGTCAACCCGTATTAAAGAAAATGAAGGGAAAGAATATTATGAAAAATATTTTGCTCCTATAGCCAATAAAAAATTAACTGTACCATTGGTATACAAACCGGATGTTCGTTTTTTAGAGTGGCATATGGATGAGATCTTTTTAAGGTAAAATGAGTAATCATTTTAGAATAAGTAGGTTTTAAACTAGCATGGACAAACTGAACAAAGAACAAAGGCACCGTTGCATGTCAGCAATAAAGGGCAAGAATACAAAGCCCGAATTGCTGGTACGGAAGTTCTTGTTCAGTCGTGGATTCCGGTACAGGTTGAATCATCCACGCCTCCCGGGGCATCCAGATATCGTATTGCGAAAATACAGAACGGTGATTTTTGTAAACGGTTGCTTTTGGCATGGCCATCAGAGATGCAAGTATTTTGTTCTTCCCAAATCAAATGTTGAGTTCTGGCAGAATAAAATCGAAAGGAATCGGGTTCGTGACGTGGAAGAACAACGCCAGCTGGCATCTATGGGATGGCATTGCATTACTGTCTGGGAATGTCAGCTAAAGCCGAAAGTCCGCCAACAGACTTTGAAATCACTGGAGTATACGCTGAACCATATTTTCTTAAGTGACAGATGTGCAAAACAATATCAGGTAGTTGAGGAATCATGTAAAGTGGCGGAACCTCAATAATTTTTTAGGATTGCCTTAGGAGCAATGTTTTACGATATGGATAGATAATTAAGTGAAATAGGATATTTTGTCTAATGATTATTTCGTGCAGTTGGTTGCGATGGTAAGAATAGAATAATACAACATTAAGGTATTTTCCTAATATATTCAATTTGGAACTATAATAAAACGAAATGCAATGAAACATCTATACATAATTGGGAATGGTTTTGATATTCATACAGGGCTTGCTACACGGTATTCAGATTTTCAACTATGGTTAGAGTATAACTATCCTGTCATTTACGAAAAAATGCAGGCAGTCTATGATATAGATACAGAATGGTGGAATGATTTTGAAGTGCAACTTGGGAATTTGGATGTCAATAAATTTGTATCGAAATTTACTCCACCTGCCAAGCCTATTGATCAAATTAAAGTAGAGGAGGAACGGAAAAGAGAATTTGAGGAAAGGTACAACATGCTACCCAGTTTGCATGTTGACTCTTATTGTGCAAAATGCCTTAAAAGTTTGCTTGATGTGTTGCAATATTGTTTTGAAAAATGGGTGAATAACTGCCAGAAGGCGATTACTGCCCCCCAATTTATCCGTATTGAGAAAGAAGATTCATTCTTTATTAATTTTAATTATACGGATGTATTAGAAATGTTATATAAAATACCAGAAGAAAGAGTTCTTCATATTCATGGTCGATCTTCAAAACACGAACATCTTATATATGGACACAATAAGTTTCTTTATGAAGATTCAATGAGTTATGACAATGAACAAGTATCTTTTGAATTAAATAAATACCGTAAGAATCCATATGAACATATTTTCAAACATCAAAATTTAAAAGAGATTCTCAAAGATGTAGAGTTTGTTCATATCTATGGCTTTTCATTTTCAGTAGTAGATGAGGATTATATAAGCTGGGTTTTCCGTAATGTTTCCGCCACATCTCAGTGGGAAATAAGTTGGTTTTCTAAGGAAGATAAAAACAGAATAGAGAGATTCACTTTGGGGCACTGGAATTTGAAGGAAAGATTAAAGCTTGTTAAATTATAAAGAAATAGCCCAAACTTGAAAACCTTAGTTTATTAAAGTTATAGACATATAAAAGGACCTATAATAATTATTATTCTGGTAGAAGGCATTACCAAAGATATTATAGTTTATCTTATGGAAGATAAGGGATGTGACTTGTCAACTGCTCTTATGCTCTTAAAGAGTTCTATAATTCTAAGACTTTTGCAAAACTTTCAGATGAAACAATTGGATTATATATTGAAAGTTCAGCAACAGACTTTAAATGCATTAGAGTACACGCTTTCTCATATTTTTCTGGAAGACAGAAGGGTCAAACCATATGAAGAAATAGAAGAGAAATCACAGATGGTTGCAGAAAACACTATAAGATATAACAATAAATTACCCTAATTATAGGGACGTATATTCCTGTTTACAGAACGCTATGAAAAAGTTTCAAATACCGCATCAAATGTAAGTTGCCCAAGTCTATAAAGGGTACTTACGTTAAGCAAAAAGGCTTTTCTTTCATAAAAAATACCGAAATGATAAAACTTGAGACTTCTCAAAGATGAGTAAGTTGGAAGAAAATATTGATTATTCTATTCTGAATGTCAGATGTTTATATAAAATTAAGCCATAATATTTCTCAGAATTCAATTTGCATATCTGTTAACAACCCCAAAATACCATCTTGACAAGGATAGGCAATTCCATTATCTTTGTTCACACCTTAATTTCGAAAACAAATTGTCAATACAAAAATGATTACCCTATGAAAAATTGGATGCCTTTTGCAGCCTTATTGCTTTTTGCTGCATGCAACACAGAAAAGAAAACTGTCCCAACGGAATCATCAAGCGAACTTGTCGGTAATTGGATTGAAGTGATGTATGCCAATCCGCAGATTGTTCAGGGCGTTACGCTGAAAGCCGACGGCTCCGCCAATTCTATCGGTATGAAAACCCTGCTTTACGAACGGTGGCAACAAATAGGAGATACGCTGATACTCTCCGGTAAAAGTGTAGGTAACGGTCAGACACTGGCATTTGACGATACGTTGGACATTGTACGGCTCACCGAAGACACGCTTGTGGTGGGCAAATACGGAAACTATCAAAGAGTGTATTACCGGACGGATAAGGTGGAAGCCGTGGATGTGGTGGACTCGCTGAAACTGATTCCCGACGGCGGTCCGGTAGTGGCACAGACCTATAAAGGAACGCTGCCGGCAGCATCGGGCTCAGGAATTGAATATACTGTTACCATCCATCATCAGGAGCACAGTGGCGACGGAGTGTTTCAGGCTGCTCTGAACTATCTGGAAGCTGAAAACGGAAAGGACCGCTGCGACATTATTTATGGGCGACAATATACTTTGCGCGGGCACTCGGGAAACAAGAATGCTACGGTTCTGGAGCTGATTTCCTTTGACCAGAGCACGAAAATGTATTTCGAACAGAAAAAGGATCAGCTGGTAATGCTGGATCAACAGATGAATCCGATTGACTCCAAGTTGAACTATACATTAAACAGACAGTAAGAATACTTTATCTTAATAAATCTATGGACGAAGAAGAATGGCTTTATCGGGCAATGAATCCAGAAGATGACTTCTATATGGGCCCTGACGATGGGGAAGAGGACGAAGCTACGGATGATGAATCCGATTGATTCCAAACTGACTCATACTTTGAACAGACAATAGAAACAGGAAGTCCTGCCCCCGAAAGCCATTTCTTTTTGGCTTTTCTGAGGCAGGACTTTTTATAGAAAGGATGAAAGGAATGGTTCTCGTTAGAGCCACTTGACAAACTTGTGAATGTACCAGTTCTTGACAAACTGAGTCAGCACACAGTAGCAGAGCAGGATTCCAATAAGCCAGGGGAAATAGCTCAGCGGCAGAGGCTCCAGTCCGATGGAATGGCCAAACGGACAGAACGGAATGAGGATACCGATAGCCATAATCAGCAGCGTGAGTCCGGTTACTTGCCAAGAGGCACAGCTCTGAATGAACGGAATCTTACGCGTGCGAATCATGTGCACGATAAGTGTCTGCGACAGCAGTCCTTCGATGAACCAGCCGGACTGGAATAGGGTCTGGTGCTCGGCAGACTGGCATCCGAATACATACCACATCACCAGATAAGTAATGATGTCGAAGATGGAACTGATCGGTCCTACATAAATCATAAAACGGCTCAGGTCTGAGGCATCCCACTTGCGGGGCTTGCGCAGATATTCGGCATCCATACGGTCGAAAGGAATGGCGGTCTGCGAAAGGTCATAAAGCAGATTCTGGATGAGCAGATGGATCGGCAGCATGGGCAGGAAGGGCAAAAAGGCACTGGCTGCCATGACGCTGAACATGTTTCCGAAATTCGAACTGGCGGTCATCTTGATGTATTTGGTGATATTGCCGAATGTCTTTCGTCCTTCAAGTACTCCGGCTTCCAGCACCATCAGGTCTTTCTCCAGCAGAATGATATCGGCACTTTCTTTGGCAATATCAACGGCTGAATCGACAGAGATTCCGATATCGGACTGGCGCAAAGCAGAGGCATCATTGATTCCGTCGCCGAGAAAGCCCACAGTGTTGTGCTGTTCCTGAAGCAGCTGGATGATCTGCGTTTTCTGAATCGGAGTGAGCTTGGAGAATACTGTCGTGCAACATACGGCTTCTTTACGCTCGCGCTCGCTCATGGCTTCGAGCTCGGGACCGGTCAGTGCCTGACTGGTGTCTATGCCTACCTGACGGGCTATGGTGCGCACCACGGCATCATTATCGCCCGAAAGGATTTTCACTTCAATGCCGTGCTCTTTCAGCTGACGGATGGCGCTGGATGCTGATTCTTTTGGGGGATCGAGAAAGGCCAGGTAACCAATCAGCACCATATCCCGCTCGTCGGAAATCTTGAAATTGCAATCCTTGTCCAGATAACTCTTATGGGCCACGGCCAGAACCCGCATACCTTGTTTGTTCATCTGGCGACTAACCCTACGGGCTTGTTCCCGCAACTCGGAAGTAAGGGCAAGTACCTGACCGTTCAGTTCGGCGTGAGAACAGATTTCAAGCATCTCTTCCACGGCTCCTTTGGTGATAATCTGACGCTTGCCCTGCAAGTCCTCTACCACTACGGACATGCGGCGGCGCGTAAAGTCGAAGGGAATTTCATCTACCTTTTTATAGTTGTCTTTCAGATACTCCAAATCCAGTTCCTTTACGTGCGAAAGGATGGCCTTGTCCATCAGATTCTTCAGTCCGGTTTGAAAGAAACTGTTGAAATAGGCATGGCGCAGAATGCGCTTCTCGGTGTCGCAACTTCCGTCGGCATTGATATATTTTTCCAGAACAATCTGGTCGCAGGTCAGCGTACCGGTCTTGTCCGTACAGAGAATATTCATGGCGCCGAAATTCTGAATGGCGTTGAGGTCTTTAACGATGGTCTTCTTCTTCGACATGGCAACCGCTCCTTTGGAAAGATTGGCGGTAACAATCATGGGCAGCATCTCGGGAGTAAGTCCCACGGCAACCGATACGGCAAAGATAAAGGCTTCGAGCCAGTCGCCCTTGGTGATTCCGTTGACCAGAAAGACAAAGGGAATCATCACCAGCATGAAACGGATAAGCAGGAAGCTCACTTTGCTGATACCCCGGTCGAATGCTGTGGCAGCGCGATGTCCGACAATGCTTTTGGCAATGGTGCCCAGATAGGTGCTGTTTCCGGTGGCGCATACGATTCCACGGGCCGAACCGCTCACAACCGTAGAACCCATGAAACAGATGTTTTCCAACTCTACAACACTGGCCGAACCGGAAAATGCCACTTGGCTCTCAGGACGTTTTTCTATCGGATCAGATTCTCCGGTAAGCGAAGACTGGCTCACAAAAAGGTCCTTGGCTTCTATGACACGCAGGTCGGCGGGAATCATGTCGCCGGCTGCTATCTGCACCACATCACCCGGAACGAGTTCTGCTATGCTGATTTCCATTCCGTCATTCTCCTGACGCTGCACGGAACAGGTATTCGTAACCATCTTGAGCAGGGCCTCGCTCGACATGTTGGCTTTCCACTCCTGACAGAAGCGCAAAATGGCACTGAAGATCACCATCGTGGAGATGATAATAATGGCAGTCCAATCCTGTTCGCCCGGTGCTGCCAGTAACACATCCAGAATAAAGGATATGATGACCAATCCTGTCAATACACCGATAAAGGGATTGATAAAGGCTTTGATAAACGTGGATATCGGCTTTTTCTTCTTTTCGTGTTCTACCTCGTTTTTACCATATAATGCCTGACGTTCTTCCACCTCGTCGCCGTTGAGTCCCAAAGGAGTGGTCTGAAAGAAAGAATAGACTGCTGCCAGCGGCTGCGAAGCGGCCAACAGAATTTTCTCTGCATTAAAGGTTACAGAAGCTCTTTGTGTTTTCTTTTTCCACATTGCAATTCGTTTTAAAGGTTTTCACTTAGTTTTCTGATCACGCTGCAAAGGTAAACCGGCTGTTTTAAAACGGCTGTTAGAAACTTATTAGAATGGTATTAGAAAACCATTAGAATTTATGGTTCCTTTCTTAAAAGGACAGAGCAGAAACAGAAGCCTAGGAAGGTGAAAACAGCTCAAAAAGCAAACTTGTTTAAACTGGGAAAAAGTCTGTTAAATATACCGTAAAAACAGTTCGGACAGTTTGGGTTGAAGAAAACATTTTCTATATTTAGCCGTCGCTAATCTAAAATTCATGAAGCACATTCTTTTACCCGATTCACGGGAGCGCAGACTAGTGTTTTATCTGGCTATGGAGGAATTTCTGGCCCGGGAAAACAATGATGAAGAAGCTTTCTTCATCTGGCAGGTAGCGCCTACCGTGATCTGCGGCCGCAACCAGAATATCGAAGCCGAAGTCAATCTGGACTATTGTCACAAAAACAAAATCAACGTATTCAGAAGAAAAAGCGGGGGAGGCTGCGTCTACTCCGATGAAGGGAATCTGATGCTTACCTGGATTACCCGATCCGAAGGAGTGCAGCAGACGTTTGACCGTTATCTGCACCGGATTACAGAACTTCTCAACGACACGGGGGCGCAGGCCACGGTATCCGGACGTAATGATATTCTGATAGACGGACGGAAAGTATCGGGCAATGCTTTCTATCAGACTCCTGTCAAAAGTATTGTGCACGGCACCTTACTTTATCATACCAATTTCGAAAATATGGTGCGGGCCATCACTCCGGCGCAGTCCAAAACAGAAAGCAAAGGAGTAGCTTCGGTGCGACAGCGGGTTACCAACCTGACAGAACATACCAACTGGAGCAAAGATGCCGTAAAACAGCATCTCATTCGCGCGCTCTGTAATGAGGAACGGATGCTCACGGCCAAAGAGATCGAAGCCATAGAGGAGATCGAAGCCACATATCTTACGGATGAATTTCTTTGGGGCAAGAATCCTGCCAGCAATCTCATTTATGAAGGTCGCGTGAATGGAGTGGGAGGCTTTACGGTCCGTTTTCGAGTGCGCATGGGAAAAATCGACGGCCTGACACTGGAAGGCGATTTCTTTGTTCTGCAGGACCCGCTTCCGTTACTTGAAAAATGTCTGTGCGGACTGCCGATTCAGGAAGATGCTTTCCGAAAGGCATTGGCTGATGTGGACTTGGGAGAATACATCTACAAGCTCCATACCGAGGACTGGATACAGTTGATTTTCCGCAAACCGGATCAGAAATAGATTATCGTTTACGAAGATTCATCAACCTTATAATAGTTTTTTACATCATGGAAGACCTTTTGAAAACCTGTCTTTACGACCGTCATGAGGCGTTAAAGGCACAAATGAGTCCGTTTGGAGGCTTTATCATGCCTATTCAGTATTCAAACATTTTGGAAGAACATCAGGCTGTGCGCCAGAAAGTGGGCATGTTCGATGTTTCGCACATGGGTGAAATCTTTGTCAGCGGACCGGATGCCGAAGCATTCATCAATCATATTTTCACAAACGATATCCGGGTGATGCCTGCCGGAAAGATTCAGTATGGCATGATGCTTTATCCAGACGGTGGGGTGGTTGACGACTTGCTTGTTTATAAGCTCGCAGCACCGAATCATTATCTGCTGGTAGTCAATGCTGCCAATATCGCCAAGGACGAGGAATGGATTCGTAATCAAAGTAACGGTTTCGAGGTGTGCATCGACAATCAGTCAGATCAGTGGGGAGAAATTGCCTTACAGGGACCGTATGCCGAACGTATCGCCGTTGAAGTACTCGGACTGGAAAATGCCCGTGATCTAGCATTTTATACCTTTACAGAAACAACCTGGAACGGATCACCAATCTTGTTAAGCCGCACAGGATACACCGGCGAAGACGGATTTGAATTCTATGCAGCTCCGGAGGTTATTGTGGCTTTATGGGACAAACTGATCGAAAACGGAGTAACTCCTTGTGGATTGGGATGCCGGGATACACTGCGTTTCGAGGTGGGACTTCCGCTCTACGGACATGAATTAAGTGCGGAAATCTCTCCGATAGAGGCCGGACTGGGCATGTTTGTAAAAACAGATAAGGAGGAGTTTATCGGACGCGACAGTATCCTTCGTCAGAAGGCAGAAGGTACACCTCGTAAGCTTGTCGGTATCGAGCTTACGGAGAAAGCAATTCCTCGGGCCGGATACCCGGTGGAATGTGACGGAGAGGTCATTGGTGAGGTAACTACCGGCTATCAGTCCATCTCTACCGGCAAATATGTCTGCATGGCATTGGTCAAACGGGCTTATGCAGAAATCGGACGCTCCGTATCGGTGCGGGTTCGCAAGAAAACATTTGCAGGAGTAATCTGCAAAAAGCGTTTTTACGACAAGAATTATAAAAAATAAAGGCTCTGACAGGCTTTTATCAGAGTTATATTCATCTAGCATTTCATAGACCCTTATTATAAAACCCTTAAAACATAAAGAATCATGAAAACAGTAGAAGGTTTATATTACAGTGAATCACACGAGTGGGTAAAGGTTGACGGCGAAGTGGCCATCATTGGTATTACAGATTTTGCCCAAAAGGCGATGGGAGACATTGTTTATGTGGATATGCCCGAGGTGGACGACGAGGTCACAGCCGAAGAGGAATTCGGTGCTGTAGAGAGTGTCAAGGCTGCCAGTGATCTGATCAGTCCGGTTTCAGGAACCGTTACGGAGATCAACGAGGCACTTGAAGATGAATCGGGATTGCTGAATCAGGATCCGTATGAAAACTGGATCATTAAAGTACAAATGAGTGAGCCGGGCGAGCTGGATCGCCTGATGGATGCCGAAGCCTATGCGGCTTTCTGTGCTCAGCAATGAGAAGTTTTCTCCAAGAATCTTACAGCTATTATCTAAAAAGGAAACAATTATGAGTTTTGCCTATTTTCCACATACCGATGAGGACATCCGGCAAATGCTTGAGCGCATTGGTGTAACATCGCTCGAAGATCTGTATGCCGATGTTCCGGCAGAAATTCGTTACACGCGGGAGTTCGATCTTCCAGACTCCCTGTCGGAAATTGAACTGAGGCGCAAATTTGAGGAACTGGACCGCAAGAATAACCGCCTGACGGTGTTCTGCGGTTGCGGCGCTTATGACCATTATGCGCCGGCCGTGATTCCGTCTTTGATTGCACGCAGCGAATATCTGACAGCCTATACTCCATATCAGGCAGAAATCTCGCAGGGAACTCTGCGCTATATATTCGAGTATCAGAGTATGATTACCGAACTTACAGGGATGGACTGTACGAACGCATCCATGTACGACGGACCGACGGCGGCAGCC
>ULRE01000081.1_pt1 | contig 21577 bp, 18 predicted proteins | sample 1955141 | NCBI WGS metagenome assembly ULRE01 (sample SAMEA4835674, study PRJEB28245) | human gut metagenome | biome: gut microbiome; material: fecal sample | place: Denmark | collected 2008
CAATTTTACAAGTACTTATAATTCATCGAACTCACGTTAAATAGTCTTTTGGCTGAAATCGTAAGTAGTCAAAGATTCATTAACATTGACCAAAATGATATTGATATTTTCACGGCTAATGTCAGTGATATAGACGCAGAAAAGGTTGCTGGAAAAGTTGAAGAGATTGGCTTTATACTTGATTATGTAATCACCTCAATTAAGATGAGAAATGAATGCAAACAGATTAAAGGATTGATATTTGTTATTCGTCTTTCACAAGATAACAGTTTCATGGGAAATATAAATGATATCCATGATGTAATTGATAAGTTGGGCGAAAAACTGGAATACAAATGGGGAATATCAATAATGGACTATTTGCAGAGTGACCAATTTGAACTCATAATAGTAATCGGTTTCTAAAACTAAATATTACGGGATTGTATGACCTGACTTTGAGACAACAAGAGTTGGATTATAAAATAGAGAATAGTGGCATAAAGTTGGGTTCTTCCAGCAGTTGCCTAAAGAAAGTAATACGAGCCATTGGGACAACAAGCAGTAAGCAGACTATGTAAGAAGCCGAATCAATCGCACAGAACAGATGCAAGATGACTTCAAGAAGGACGATGAAAGATGGAAACGATAATTAGGTTTTAAATTTTATGAATAAAAAGGAATTTATAGAAAGATTTTCAGATAACACAGAAACTATTGGAGAGTTTTGACAAACTCTTCAAATGATGTTATGACATTACTAGTGATTTGTACCAAATAAACTGAATTTTATGGACTTTTTGAAGAAATTGCTCGCAAAATATGCAGAGATGACAGCGGATATGACTAACTATACAATGCAGAAGATACTGGCTTTGCATTGTAAGGCCAGTATGTCATTGAATGATGGTTGGAATGAATCCGCATATAATAAATTAGAAGATGCTAGAAAAATGGCAGAGAAAGAAAACCACTGGTTTGAAGAACTCTGGATTCTTCTGACCGAAGTACAATATCTGATAGAGAATCATAACGACCATAATTTGTTCTATATAGCAAATCTTCGTCTGAAGGAACTTCACAAAGTGTTTGATATGCCTGATGATGAATTTAAATCCGCATTCGAGGAAAACTACATCAACGGTAAAATACAGATAATACAGAAACAGACGTTTGAAAGTCTGCTAAAGTTCTATGATGGGTTGTACAAACTTGCCGACTACATGACTGCACACATGAATTTTTTTGCTGCCATGCTATGTAGCAAGGCAATGGGAAAGATAGAAATGCTTACAGGTAGCATTGCTTTAAAAGACCGAATGGAACGACTGTTCAAAATGGCTGTAGATTATGGCAGCATTCGCGAATCGGACAAAGCTATGCAGTGCTACAATGAAGCCATTAAAGTTGCTAGAGAGGAAAATGACGTGACTTATGAGTATATCGGACTTATAAGAAAGTTATCTATTTGCCTCGGTACTGAACACCTTGCCAATCATATTAATTTAGACTCTGAAACGATGTCTGCTATCATCAGATTATACGATATGTGTGATGGAAATTATCCCGATCCATATTCATTGGGTGAGAAACTCGTAAAGGCTGAACAAGATAAAGCTGAGAATGGTACCAAAACTGTAATTAGTAATGCAAAATGGCGTATTGACAGGTTGCGTGAGGCTATGCCCATGTTATACCTACAGATTGCACTAAGTAGAGGTGATTGGCAAACTGCACGTATCTATGCTGACGAATTAAAGGAGAACGAGATGAAAGCGTACGGTTCATGTAGCGACTTCAGCAATTCGGACATGATGAAGCCAATCTACGATATGCTCTACAATTCAGAAGAAAGGAGTGAGGTTGCTGAGCAGAAAGTTGACGATGAAGAAGACACTGATGAACCATATAATATCGACTTCCCAGAAGAAATGTTCCCGCTTGACAAACATCGTTGTCTTATAATTAGAGCCCGCAACGAGATGCTTCAACGGCATCAGTTGGCTGCGAAAGCATTAGGCGAACAGGCAGAAGGAATTGCAATTGAAATGTTCTCCGACTATCACATGGCTATGGCTCTCCATACCATCGCTCAGTCATACGAATCTGTCGGTAAAGATGATGAAGCTTTGAAACACTATTATGGAGTGGTAAAAATGCTAACGGAGTATGCAAATCCTGGTTCAGACGTTACACTCTCAAACTGCCTGCTATACAATACTCTTTTTGAGATTGGCAATTTGACAAAGAATAAAGACCCGAAAGAGTCTATACGCGTTTTATCCGATGCTATCAGTTTATTGAATAATAAGAAGAATGATGAAATGTTTTTCTTGGAAGGTGCATTATTGGCAAGAGCCATAGCTAAGTCAAATACTGGAGATTTTGAAGGAAAAGAAAGAGACTGCAAAGTCGTTCTCAACTTAATTCTCGAAGAGGCAAAAAAACGTCTGCCATTTATTGATAAAGAGCTCAGAGAGAACTATTGGGTTGAAGTATCAAAACAGTTGCGTCGCATTGTAGCTCAAGTGGATGAATACAGTTCTCTTTCATTTAGAGTTGCTGTATATGATGCAATACTGATGGCAAAAGGGTTCTTGCTCAGTTCCGAGAAGGCGGAAAAGGAAGTAATTTATAATGAAGAGCCGTTGCGTGAGTATATCCCATTATACAAAGAGCTGGAGGAATATGAGGCATCCAAACTTCCATGGGGCACCCAAACAGAAAACTCAGCAGGGAAATATGTGGAACATTACATGAAAACTATGAAACTTCAGATGGCAACCAATGGTGTTATCGAGAAGTATTATGATTTCATGCACATCAGATTTGAAGATGTTACAGAGGTCCTAAATGAGAATGATGTTGTGCTTGACTATTATGACTACCCGTTGGAAGATGATGACCAGCAATATGTAGCTTTCGTTTATAGAAAAGGAATGAAGGCACCGGACTTTATGAAAGTATGCAAAGAAAGCGACTTGCAGAAAGTATACCAGGAGGTTACTGCGAACAAATACGATGACGGAACTCCATTCCACATATCAGAGGCTTATAATGCCACAAGGAAGTATAGTGCCCAGTTGGGTAATCTAATTCTCAATGGTGTCTTAAAGTGTATTGAACCATCGCAAAATAGCAGAATCTGTTTTGTCCCTTCGGGTTCATTACATAAAATACCCGTGGAGTCGCTCATTGCAGAGGACGGCACAGAGACAACGGTTACTGATTTATATTCAAACTTTACTCGAATAAGTCATGTGAGGACTTTGATTACCCCAGATGATTCCGATCTGAATGGTATAGCTCTGTTCGGTGGATTAAACTACGGTGAAGACAATTCTGAAGAGTCTCATGCTCGTGGATATATAATTGGTATGGATGATAGGGATCCCACTCCTTTGGTTCCATGGGGAGAACTGAAGCAGACATTGCCGGAAGTGAAAAATATCTCATTCCTGTGGCAGATGACTAAAGGAGGAGTAAGTGAAATCTATACAGAACTTGATGGAACACCTGAGAAGTTCAAGGAAGTGTCAGAAAAAGGATGTTCTGTATTGCATCTGGCAACACATGGTTTCTTTGAAACAATGAACAGCAAGATTAACATTCCAGGATTGCAAGGTGCCTTCAGACCAATGGATCTTACAGGTCTTGTCATGAGTAATGGTAACGAAGGTTGGTTACATGGAAACAACATGCACCATGATGGAATCCTTACGGCTACAGACATATCAAAGATTGATTTGAGTCGTACAAAATTGGTTGTGCTGTCTGCTTGCTATACTGGGGAAGGAGTTGTCAGATCTGACGGAGTGTTTGGTTTGCAACGTGCTTTCAAGAAAGCAGGTGCCGGTAGTCTTGTAATGTCTCTGTGGAACGAATCAGATGAGGTCGGTTCGCAGTTTATGTCTGTGTTCTACTCATATCTGCTTTCAAAAGATATTGACAAGAAAAAAGCCTTTAAGCTGGCAAAAACTGAAATAAGAAGACGGTTTCCACATCCACTGTTTTGGGCAAATTTCATTATGATTGACTAATTTCTCAAATATTCGTGATAGATACTTTAAATTATTCTCTTCATATATTGGTATATGACAATAACTAATTAGTTTTTAGAATGTGTAACGAGAAATTAGAAAGTATTATGGCAAAGTATTTAGAGAACAGAACAAATGAGGAAGAGACTCAAATGGTATTGGAATTTCTAATGAAATCAGAAAGAGATAGACATATAATGAACCTTGCTGCAGCTGGATTGCGATGTATGCAACAGATAGTCGGTAAATAAAAGATTAAATATTATGATAACAGATATCAGTCAAGTTAATTTTCACAGTAAGCATTTTGCAGAATTGGTAAAAGGATATTATCCTATAGAAGAGTTAAAGGATGGAGTAGTTTATGTAAAGACCAACGATGATGCCCATTGGAATACAGCAGTAAACGAAGTAAAGGAGGCTCTTGCAAATTGCAGTATGCGAGGATCCTGGTTAATGAAATATGATATTGATGTTCTTCCAGAGAAATTCTATCCAAACAAAGAATCTATTGTAAGCAATCTGATGGGAACAGAAAGTAACATAATCATGCCTGTTTTCCTACCAGACAGAATGGAGCAATACTATTTCGTGGGTTCTGTAACAAACGTTGAGCATCTAGAGCCTGTGGTATCGTTCCTGTCTGTAGATGCGCAGAATTTAATTGTGGCATGTCTTCCTTATGCGCTCTCAGTTATAGAAGAAAGCGATTTGAAAAGTATCTCACAAGGAATCTACGGTGAAAAACTTACCAACGAATTGGCTGATGGAGTTAAACGGCTGAATGAAAGCATGAATGCCGGACTCGCATTTAGAGGACTACATGCTCCAAATCCTTTGGCAAAATTTGGAGATGCTGCAGTAAAAGCAGCAGATGAAATCAAGAAGGGGAGAGTCCCGTATAAAAAAGAAAGAGAATTTATAATGAATTTACCATCAGCCGCTAAGAAACTTAAAAGTGAAGATTCGAGAATACAAGAAGAGGGCAAGATTGAATTTGCCAAGGCTTTTGAGGCACTTGATGAACATGAAACGGTATTATTGTTGGAAGCTTTAATTAAAGAAACAAAGCCAAAAGCTTTTAAAAACATTCTTGCTGCTATTGCAGACAGAGAGGCTTTAGGAGAGCGGACAAGATATAATATCGTGTTTAAACCTTGGGAAGAAAAATTCAAAGAACAGGGATTTGATGACAACTGTAAGAATTGCATGTTTATTAAAGATGGAGAGACTTTGTATCCTATAAAGATGCATAAAATATCAATGGTAATTTACACCATAGCTCTTATTGAAAAAGTAACAAAAAACAAAAAAAATACTATAGTGGATATTAAAATAAACAATAAAGCATTTAAAGAGGTCTATAAGTATCTTTTCTACGATTTCAATGAGGACGTTGTACAGAAGCGTTACAAGGAACTATTTAAACGAAACATAGACAATCCAAATGTTCCAACTCGGACTGGTCGATTGGCTGAAAACTATAATGATATAGAAGCGTCTTTACAGAATACTTTTAAGAATCTAGAAGAAGATTATTCTCCATTTTTAACTAATTCGACAACTCCATTAGCAATAAATGCGAACAAAATTATCCTTCCCCAAGAGCTAGGGTATATAAAGATCTACTAAAAACGCTCAAAAATGATTGTTTTTTATATCTTAAAAATATTTATGCTTTTGAATAATAGGTAGTTATAGGATTGGTATTCGGGGGCATCCCCCTCCAGTTATAATATCACTTTATACCCGTAATTTTGCTGTAGAAATTTAATTTCTAACTGCAAAATTGCGGGTTTTATATTTTGTATGAAACAAATATACAGTGTAATATAAACATTTAAATGGGTGATATTATGAAGAAGTATTCTATCTCTCTTGCAACTAAGAATAAGACAGCAGCCGAGTGGATTGCCTGGATACGTAATTACAATGCATGGACTAATCCCCGTCCGCTCAGCAAAGAAGAGTTTATTGCTCTTCGTGATGCAGTTGTGAATCCTGAAAAAGGTTATGAACGTGTAGCTCGGGAGTTCTTCTTCGAGACTCTAAAACCGATGGTAAGTGGTCTTGCCTATCAGGTTCTCCGGACTTATAAGACTGTGGTTAATCCTCTAGACCTTTCTACCACTATCTACTGCAAATTCTGGGATGAGGGAAAGTTTACGCGTCTTAAGGGGTATTTGGGTGACTGTAGTCTGTTTAGCTGGGTTTCTCTTGGTGCTGCTCAAGTTGTTTATAATGACCTCGAGGAGTTGGGTATCATCAAGAAGACCCCCAAATTGACATCAAAAAACACATCGCTTCGTTTGAAGTCAATTACTAATGAGGATGAGCTCAATACTATTCTTGACTTCGTTACTGAGCCTCTTTGGCACGATGTTCTCACTGAAATCTATGTAAAACGTACTCCAACAGAGAAGATTATGAAGAAGTTAAATTTGGATGAGGCTAATCTTAAAAAAACTCTCAAGGTTGCGGAATCAGCCCTTAAGGAGCAACTAATTGCTACGGAGTTTGTTATCTGGCATCGTTCAGGAAGCAAGAAGGGCGAAAAGAATACTGCGGTTAATCTCGTAAAACTTGCTCTTGGCGATGTGTCTGGTAATCTTGATACTACATCTTCTGACGATGCACTTACCATTGCAATGAACAAATTCAGGGATATGGATATCTATGATGAAATTCAAGAGGTTCTTCAGTTGAAGTACCCTAATATGAACCCAGAAATGATGTGGGACAAGTTTGTTAAGGAACAAGCTTTACTTTGCGGTATGACTGATAATCAGCTTGATGTATGGATTGCACGTTACATTAACCATGAAAGTCCGGTATCTGTAGCTGAACGATTGGGCATGCGTCGTACCAATGTAGATAACCTTTTCAGCCGTGCGAACGATGTTCTGAAAGAGCACATTCGTAACTGGTGGAAGAAGAATTCATAGTGTTTAACCTGAGAGTAAAGGACTGGATAGGAAGGATTCGGCTCCTCTCTCCTTAAAAATTAAAGAAGAAAATGAACAAAAATGATATGACTTTGGCAGGTGCTTTTGAAAGCGTAGCTGTCAAATTAGAAGGAAGTGGTCTAACTACTCAGGCATTTGAAGAAGTGGCTGATGAGATATCGTATATCGGAGCAAAACTGAAGGTAAATCCTGCACAAACATTTATCCTTGCTACAATGTTGCATAAAGTGGGACGAACGATGGAAACAAAAGAGTTTGCTGATTTTGCAAAAGTTTCGCCTATCCGAATGATGGCATTACAGAAAGATTTTGACTATCTGATGAATAAAGGGCTCATTGTTTGCGTAAAACCTGCGTCATATAACTATTGGCAGCAGACATTCTCCCTCTCTGTCGGTATGATACAGGCGACTAAGTACAATAAAAGGTATACTCCTGTCAGCTATAAGAATATGTCGGCACAGGATGTCCTTAATGTGATAGAGAGTCTGCTACATGATTGTGAATACAGTAAGATGTCTTACGTTAAATTGGTGGAGTTTCTGGAAAAACTGATTGCTGAAACTCAACATGTGGACTTTTGCAAGAAGGTAAAGGAGTTGAGAATGGAGCAGTCAGACCTCGTGCTGTTCTTGATTGGTGTGGTATGTCTCATATCCAAAAGCGAAGACTTGATAACAACTTCGGACTATGATGAAATCTTACCAAGTATTTATCAGAGACAAATGGTACGTCAATTCAAAAATAGGCGACACTTCCTCTGTATAAACAACTTGATGGAGGCGACGGATAATGATTTTGATACTTATTGTTTAACAAGGCATGCTAAAATCGAATATTTGAAGGGCTTCGGTATTGAGGAGGAAGAAGACCAGTCCAACGATACTTCGGCAAGTACACCTACCAAAGAGGATAAGAACACAGTTGTAGAGAAAAAACTTTTCTACAATCCTACAGAGAAAGAGCAGATAGAGAGATTAAAAGTCTTGCTGTCCCAGGAGAAGTTTGAGAAGGTCCAGAGTAGAATGCGTGCTGTAGGTATGCGCCCTGGTTTTGCTTGTTTGTTCTATGGAGATTCTGGTACAGGTAAGACTGAAACGGTTATACAGTTGGCGCGAGCTACTGGCAGAGAGATTGTACAGGTGAATGTAGCAAATCTTCGTAATATGTATGTCGGGGAGTCGGAAAAGAACACTCAACAGGTTTTTGACGATTATAAGGAGAAATTGAAAGAGTATGATGTGGCTCCTATTCTGTTTTTCAATGAAGCGGACGGTATCTTCGGAAATCGATACATAGGGATTAATGACTCTGTGAATCAAATGGAGAATACCATTCAAAACATCATATTACAAAATATGGAAACGTTCGAAGGTATTCTCATTGCAACCACCAATCTTACGGACAACTTTGATAAGGCATTTGAGAGACGTTTCCTTTTCAAAATTTATTTTGAGAAGCCAAAGGCAGATATCAGAAAGCAGATATGGATGTCGGTGTTGCCAAAACTCACGTCTGATGATGCTACTATTCTTGCTGCATGTTATGATTTCACTGGCTCCATGATAGAAAACGTCGCTCGCCGTTTGACAATAGATGAAATCCTTTATGATAGTTTGATGACACTTGATACAGTGAAGCGACTCTGCGACGAGGAACAGATAAAGAAGCAGACAGGCATCAAGAAACAGAGTGCATAAGATATAAATTTGAAACAGACAGGAATAGTATTTGCATTTGTGAAACAGTAAATCAATGGTATTATGAACATAAAAGTACATTATGAAGAATTGGCGAACTATGTGGAAAAGCACTATACGGTTCGTCCGCAGTTAAAACGTATAGATGATAAGGCGCTTGAAATTTCTTTCCGGCTGGGACGTTTGATTCCGCCTATGATGTTTCAACTCCATATTGAAGCTATGCGCAAGGATGTCGTGTGTATGTCATATGAGTGCGGTGCAGGCATGCGGTATTGTGGAACACCTCGACAACAAATTGCCACACGGAATAGAAATTAAGGCCAATGTCAAAAGAATCAACTTTTTTCCAGATCATATGAAAGAGATTCGGAGGCTTATGGAATATACACAACTTGACGGCATACATGTCCATGAGGATGGCTTGGAGTTAGTGGTTAGTTTGACATAAAACAAAAACTGCTATGGGCAAAATAACGATTCGACATAAACTGCTGAAGACTTTTATTGAACTAGGAGCAGAAATGAAGAAGGATTCTTGTGGTCTTTATATCGTTAAATACAACTCGATAGATTATTTCCTTGATTTGGATGAGAAGGAAGATTCTTTTTGCATCTTGAAAACCGTCATGGGACTTCAAGGAGATTTGTCGTAAGTCGAGTTTGATATGATGTTGGATGTTGTAAGAGGTTTTTATAAGGAGTATAATGGAGAGTGGAATGAGGGGGTGTCTTATGTGTATTCACCATTGTATAATGTTAATAAGCCACATGAGTTCAATAGTAAGAGCTTGGAAAAAATCATTAAAGATTTTTTTCAAGTTTGGTCATTTGCTTGCGCAAATGCTTGTCTTATTACAGATTTCTCTATTGGGAAATAAACAAAACTAGTATGAATAAAAAGAAAACAAGATTAGGCTCAGCTCTTAACCAAGGTGAAATTGGGGTTGGTGAGAGCGGTAGAGTCGAAAAGATATGAAAACGGGGTTGGGTCTGACATTGTAATGTGCTCGTTGTTTAGGGAGGTACGAACTATTACGAATGGTCTGTTTTACCTATCATGGAACGTCTACTTTTGGAAGAGTGTCCTTGTCTATGTTTTCATATGGTATGACTGCGATGGCGTGGATATTTACTTTAAGGACACGGTAAATGCAGACAGAGTGGTAAGTTTCTATACTCCGTCTGTAGTTTGTTGCTGCTGATGATGGACGGTGTGGACATCGTGGATAGTTTGGGATTGAAGAACAAGGCTGTGGCAACTGAATTTGCCTTTGGCCTTGCTGCTCAGTTATCTGTGTAGCGAGCGTGTTTTTGCAGAAGCTGACCATTAATACTTCCAATAAATTCAAAGGCAATCTCGGTAATGTATTCTTTGTACTTAACTGAAGGATTATTTGATTAAATTTTTAACTCGTTCATTTTGATTGGACAATATTGTATTAACACCAAAAAATAAAAACTATGATACAAATAATAAAACAAGAATGGGAAATTACAAAGACGTATATTTTTGATGTAGTACTAAGAGATGGACTAATAAAATTAGACTGGAATGATTTTGAGAAAAGAGCCATGCAATACAAGCCTTGCATGGCGGTTTGGGTTGACGAGCCTATATCTTTATCATCTTTAACAGAAAATGCTCTTGAAATAATTCGTAAAGACATCAATAAAAAAATGTCCGGCATAATGATGGTGATTTCTTATAAGAAAGATAATGAAATCATGGTGGATGAAATGGGAGAACTTAATGACTGTTTTTCACGATTGGTTGATGATGATGTTGATATTGTTTGGGGAATACAACAAGCAGATGATATAATAAATAATCGTCGTGTTACTATGTTTGCTTTTCTTTAGTATATTGCTGATTATTAGTATTCTATAGAAAATAAGTCAAATGTAAGGTATGATTCTTATATGAACTTGGATTCTAATGTTAATATAAAAAACACAGATTTAGTAAACTAATATTAAGAAAAAGAATATGCTGACAGTTATTTGTATGACACTTCTTGCCTATTGTATCATGGGTAAGGACATTCGTTCGTTACTGGAACGGATTAAGGATGTGGATTGGAGTGAAAAATCCAAAAATCTTATGGATAAGTTGAAACCTTATGCATTGAAGACAGGTAGAACAACAGCCAGACCACTGCTTCAATTCTACTATGTGATGACGGATGAAAACACTTCTACGGCAGACAAGGCTATGGTGTATGCAGCGATTATCTATACTATCTCACCGATCAGTCTGATACCAAGTACTGTGTATAAGCTTTTGGGCGTTTTGGATGAAGGGGCAGCTATAATTTATGTGTATAAGAAAATTAAAGAAAAGATTACACCTGAAATTAATGCCAAAGTGGATGCCACATTGGACGATTGGTTTGGGGTAGAATACGCGAATGTGGTAGATAACCTTTAAAATAATTACTATGGACAGATACACCTCATACATCAATAAAAGCATTGAAGATTTATTCAATGCCTTAGAAAAGAGATATCTAACCATGGATATGAAACGGGTTCGTGAAGCATACGATTGGCTTGTAAGAGCTTATAAAGACCAAAAACGTAAGACGGGCGAACCCTGTATTGTCCATCCGATAGCTGTGGCTCAGATTGTAGCCGAGAATTTTAAATTAGATGCTAATTCTGTAATAGCCGCATTCCTGCATGATGTTACAGAATATACATCGTATACCTTTGAAGACATACGTCGTTGCTTTGGAACCGATGTGGGAACTTTGGTTGCTTTAGCTGCTAAACGGAAAAAAGAGAAGTTTGACTATTCAAAGGCGGATTATTTCCGTCAGATGTTGGAGGCTGTACAATATAATATTAGGGCCATATTAATTAAGTTGGCGGACAATTTGCATAATATGAGGACATTGGCAAACATAGAACCGGACAAACGGATGAAGACAGTCGGCGAGTCAGACTTTTTTTATGCCCCACTAGCCAAAAGTCTGGGACTGTACTATGTAATGTCCGAGCTGGAAAATCTTTCGTTTCGTTACCGTTATCCGTTAGAATATGCTCAGGTTGAGCAAAATTTGGCCGTTGAACAAAAGTCATTACGTCTTACAATAGACGGCTTTATACATAAAGTTGAAAAACTGCTGGAGGCCAACAATATCAATGCCCGGGTAGAGGTATGCTATCGCTCTCCATACAATATCTGGTGTAAGATGAAGTCCAAAAACTGCGATTTCAAACAGGTTGATGAAAAGCATTATATTCATATCATTTATCCTGCGTGGAGCTGGCAAGAAGAGACACAGATAGTCTTTCAGATTTATGGAATATTATCCGGTTCTTTTAAAGAGTGTCCGGGTAGTGTGAAGAACTATGTCAATTCACCTACAAAGAACTATTACCAAAGCTTTCATGTCAAATTGCTCAATGCTGATGGCGGTTGGGAAAAGATACATATTTCTTCAGAACGGATGGCATATAACTCTAAAATGGGAAATATCATCGCAAGATGTGTGGAATACCATGCCGCATACGGATGGCAACAGTTGTATAAGTCTGTGCTTAAGGATATAGCCTCCAATGGTTATGGTATGGATGATACGGATAGTGTATTATCTTCGTCCGGAAACGATGAGATACAGGTGTTTGCTTCAGAGGGAAAAGGAATCATATTGCCGAAGAATGCGACAGCGCTTGATTTTGCCTTTGCGATTCATAGTAAAATCGGTCTGCATGCGCTCTATGCCCGTATTAATGGCTGTCTCTCTTCTGTAAAGACCGTTTTACATCGTGGGGATTGTGTAGAGATTGGTACCAATGAACAGGCTGAACCGGAGGAAGAATGGCTTCATCATGTGTGTACTCATAAGGCAAAGAGTGCTCTTCGGAGTTATTTTAATAAAAAGGAAAAACTTGTATACCGGCGTTGTGATTGCTGTCGTCCTTTGCCTGGTGAGGATGTGGTGGGCTTCAAAAATCCAGATGGAACAATAACTCTGCATAAACGGAATTGTAACGAAGCAATCTGTAGAGTATCAAAAGAGGAGGATTCAATAGTTACTGTAAACTTTGAGGAGAATACAGCATTCCTTTTTCCTGTTCGGATACGTATCCGTGGTGTTGACCGACAACATCTGCTGAATGATATCGTAAGTTGTATCACTAAGTGTCATAATCTTCCTGTTTCCAAACTAAACATGATTATGGAAGACCGAATAATTGAGATATCGGTTGATTTTAGTGTTCATTCCGTCAAGGAATGGCAACAGATTATGGACTCCATTGCTGTAATAGACAATGTAGATGAAGTTTCGAAAATGAGTACTAATTGATATATTTATCTTCATTGATATCTCTTTATAATCGGGTTAAGTTAAAAAATTAAATAGAGAATAATTATGAAAAGAGCTTTTATTTTGTTTTGGAAGGGATTAACCAGATTCCTTACCGCTATTGCTGAGTGGTTTACTGTGATTTTGGGTATGAAAGATGATTCCATGTATGGAAAAATTCTTCGCCGGACAGTTGGTACGTGTTTTACTTTGATGGTTCTGTTTGTGACTTCTGCTGCTGTTGCGGCCTTTTTTGAAGGGATTGTCGGCACATTTTGTAATGATTCCGAAGAGCTTTATGATACACAATATTTGTCGAGAAATACCACTTATTATGTTGCTGATGGAAAAGATGGCTATATTGAGAATGAGAATGGAAAGAAGACTATCAAGGGGATCAGTTGGATTGCCAAGCCTTTAGGAGACGATTCATTGGTGTGTTACAGTAATGGCAGGAAGCGCGGATATTTCAATATATATTCCGGTAAGACTGTTATCAAGCCTCAATATGCACATGCCTGGATCTTTTCGGAAGGATTAGCTTCGGTTGATGATAATGGATGGATAAAATTCATCGATGGTACGGGCAAGGTAGTCATCGACTTGAAAATGCCTTATATTCCGGGTATTGAAGGTTATGTGTTCCATAATCAGCACTGTGCTGTCCATAATGATCGTCGGGACCGCTGGGGCCTGATCAACAAACAGGGACAGTGGGTTTTGAATGCTGAATATTTTTCAATTGAGCCTTGTGATACCTTCTGGATTCTTGATAATGGTAAGGAACAGAGTATGATAACAGACAATATGCAAACGATAATCCCGTTTTCTGCGGGCAGCGTGAGGATCAGTTTAAGGGATCAGACCATTATAGCTACGATGAGTGATCATACAGTCAAGACATTTAATTTACAGGGTGACTTGATAGAAGATTTCTGTATCCAGAATATTGAAATGATGACTTACGACACAGGGGAACTGTATTCTGCCGAATCGTCGGAGGATGAATATAGCGGATATGAGAGTACTCCCATGCAGGCTGTAGCCAAATGTAAACGATATGAGGCTGAATATGGATGGTATGGATTGATGACCCCGGAAGGAAAGATTCTGACCCCTCCAGCTTATTCTTCCATAGAGGCTATAGGTGCAGACCTGTATTTTTGTCAAAATGATAACGGTAACGGTATTTTGCTGAATGGCAAAGGAGAAAAAGTTGATGAAAAAAAGGGAGATAGGTTATGAGAAGAGACTGGATCGTGATAATGAATAACAGTTATCAATGAAAGTGTAGGGTATGATTAGCTGTATGGGCTAAGTTTGCCGAGATATTTTATTATGTGTGATATTTGAATATTAGCATTAAAGTAATATGAAAAGAAAACTTTTATGGCTTGATTTGATTATCTGCTCAGTCTGGATACTAGCTGTATTAGGGGACAGAGGCGGTTGGGGTTCTTTGTTGCAGTTGATAGTTCTTTTAATGGCTGTTCTACGTTTGTCTTTTGCCTTTTCAATTACAAAATTGGAAAAGCGCTCTTGGATGCCCTTGGTTGGCATGGCCGTTCTGACTGCTTTGATGTTGCAGGTTACCGGTTTTGTAGGAATTGATAAGATAGGAGCATATTCGTTCTATATATCAGGTCTGGAGTGGAATGGCAGTGTGTATCGGGGAATTCTACTTTTCAGCATGGTATGGATTTGGCTATTGCCGCTGATCGTATTTTTTATTTTTCTATTTCGTAGGAAACTTATCTATACGGAAATGAAGTGGACGGATTTGTTCGGTGGCATTTTATGGAAAGATTGTCGAGCCAGAATTTATTCAGCTCTGATGCTTGTCTGTATCATTACTTTTTATGTAGGGCTTTCTATGAATGCTCGAGCTTGCCAGATTATCAGTTTTACAGCTCCGGTGTTCAGCTACTGGTTGTTGTGCCGTCATTATCATGTGAATCCGAAGAGAATAGGACTCTTGGTTGTGAGTATGATTATATTCTTTTATGCTCAGCCTTTTGCCGGACTCTGGAGAGGAATGTTGCTTACTGTCAGTCTGGGAATAGTTGTCTATATGAGCCTTTCATTTTATAGAGCAACCCAAGTACATTCAATATCTGTTCTTACAATTCTTTATGTTGGCATATTCCTTCCTTCATTATCAATAGGTTATAATCAATATGCATGTCTGAGTTATGGACGATGGAATTTTTATTCTTATGTGCCTTTTAATGGTATTTTCTATATTCAGGATGCTTCTGGAAATATGTTAGGATTACGGGATCGATACGGAATGCTGGTTAAACCGGAATATGAGAGTATTTGTTCTCCAGATGATAATTTATGGAATGGTGATGTAGAATTACGTACAAATGGTTTTTCCGTATATTATGACTTATATGCTGGGAATTTTAAGAAAGTAAATGGTATAAATGAAGAACTGCAGGCGGAAGTAGGTAGAAAAGTAAAAGATTTTCTCGATAAATATAAGAAAAATAATCGTATAGAAGTAAAAATAACAGAAAGTTCTACTTCTAAAATTATAGGACACGTAAAAATGATTATATATGGAGTTCCACAATATTATTATGGAAAGGAATCTTTTTGGCCCGAAGATACCGTGATTTTATCATCAGATAGATTTTCTTCTGATACTTTTATGACTTGGGAGTATGGTAAGAAAAATATATTGAGGTATACCAAAGATTTGATGCGTGATTCAATACCTGTATATCGTATTGATGTGAAGATAGCAACGGGTTTAATACCTCAAAAGTCAATGATTGCAGAGTTGGTGAACAATATTGCTAAATGTAAAACATTGAATGTAATAAACCAATAAAAAGTAATGTTTGTTTGGCCAAAATTTGAAATGAGTATTATTTCTGTTGGTAATATTTGTCAAATGTTACGTTTTGTCCAAGTTAACAGAAAGAGCGGCTTCATTCTTGAGAGTGGACTTTTTGTTTTAAACAGGGGATTGGCATATTAAACGAATGTATTTGTTAAAATCGGATATATATTTTAGTTCAAATATTTATGAGAAATATATTGATATTGTTATGTTGTGCTGTTATGCCATTTAATGGCACATCCTGTAAGAGTCGTATAGAGGTTCAGAATGCTGATATATCCCAAGGAGCGGTAAATCCCGGTTGTAGGGTTGCGCAATTTGTCCAGCAAGCACGAATGGGACATACAGAGGCTTATGATTCTTTGGCACTTTGTTATCGGGATGGAGCAGGTGTGAAAAAGAGTAGTGCTAATATGATGTTTATGTATATGCTTTCCGGAAAACTAAAGGGAAATGATATTAAAGATATTATAGAAGCCATGAAGCAGGACCGGATATTCCCTTTATTAATAGATGTGCTGGATCATCGAAGAATTGAAGATGTCCCTCGGGAAGCTGTAGAAAAATTAAGATGTGTATCTCCTGCGGATGCTTTGATTTTTGATGCAGTTTATGCTCTTGAATGTGAGAATGATACGGCTAAGTCTGAACAGTTGTTTCTTGAAGCAGGAGTTCAGGGAAGTGATATGGCACCTGTTTTGCATACAGTAATGTACAAACATTTGAAGTGCCCGGAAAAATATGAACAGAATCTTCGCAGGTATGCTGAAAAATACCCGATTATGTATGTTGAGTTGGGGAATATAAGTATGCAGGAGAACAATGAAGAGCATTGGATGAAAGCTGTAGAGTATTATAACCTTGCTGATCAATGTGGTATGTTGACACCTAGAGGTGCCCGAAACCTGTCTATTGCTTATCGTTTGTTGGAAAAAGCGGGTAAGATGAAATGTGATCCCAAAGAGATGGCACGTTTGGAAATGTTGGGGAATAGGATTGTTTCTGTCAATTAAGAGAAATAGTTTGAAAAACGAATTCTTCTTTTCTGTTTTTGTCGAGTTCATTCAGGCTAAATTTTTATTTTTGCGATCTGTTACGTTAATCCTAAAATACGATACTTAAGATGGATAGACAAAAACTTTTATGCTCTATAGCTTTGCTGGGATGTGGTGCCGCTTTATGGGCTCAGAATACGGCGCGCCCGAATGTACTTTTGATTTATGCCGACGATTTGGGTTATGGTGATTTGGAATGCTATGATGCCAAGAATGTAAAAACTCCCAATGTGAATGCCTTGGCTCAGGACGGTATCTTGTTTACCAATGCACATGCTGTGGCGGCTACCAGTACTCCCTCACGTTACTCTCTGCTTACGGGCGAGTATGCCTGGCGTAAGAAAGGTACGGATGTGGCAGCCGGAAATGCCGGTATGATTATCAGCTCCGGACAATATACACTGGCAGATGTGTTCAAGAATTCCGGTTATGCGACAGCAGCCATCGGCAAATGGCACTTAGGTCTGGGAGCCGAGAGCGGAAAACAGGACTGGAATGCTCCGCTGCCGACTCATCCCGGTGATTTGGGCTTTGATTATTCCTATATTATGGCTGCTACGGGCGACCGTGTGCCTTGTGTCTTTATCGAGAACGGTATGGTGGCCAACTATGATCCGAGTGATCCGATAGAGGTGAGCTATGCAAAACCTTTCCCTGGTGAACCGTTGGGAAAAGACCATCCGGAACTGTTGTATAATCTGAAACCCTCGCACGGACATGATCAGGCCATTGTGAACGGCATCAGCCGTATCGGTTATATGAAAGGGGGAGGAAAAGCTCTGTGGAAGGATGAGAATATTGCGGATTCCATAGCGGCTCATGCCTTGGATTTTATCGATAAGAATAAGGATAAGCCTTTCTTTATGTATTTGGCTACCAATGATGTGCACGTGCCTCGTTTCCCGCATGAACGCTTCCGCGGAAAGAATCCGATGGGGCTGCGTGGCGATGCTATTGCCCAGTTTGACTGGACGGTGGGGCAGGTAATCGATTACCTGAAAAAGAACGGACTGTATGAGAATACCCTGATCATCCTGTCGAGCGATAACGGTCCGGTGCTGGACGACGGATATGCGGATCAGGCTGCCGAGCTGTTGGATGGACATTCTCCAACCCGTGGATTGCGTGGTAATAAATACAGCGCCTTTGAGGGAGGAACGCGGATTCCGTTTATCGTTTCCTGGCCACAGCATGTCCGTAAAGGTAAGACATCGGACGCTCTGTTCTCACAGATTGACTTGTTCCGTTCTTTTGGAGAATTGCTTCAGGCCCGTCTGCCACAGGGATCGGCACCGGACAGCGAGAACCATCTGACAACTCTGTTAGGGGATGATGCGCAGGGACGCGATTATGTGATTGAGCAGTCTTATAATCATACCTTATCTATACGCGATAAGGAGTGGAAATATATCGAGCCGAGCGACGGTCCGGCCGGTGTTCCTTGGGTTCCGGTTATCGAATCGGGAAACAGCAAGGAACCTCAGTTGTATCATTTGTCAAAAGATCGTGAGGAAAAGAAAAATGTTATAGACGAGAACGGGCAGAAAGCTCAGGAACTGAAGGCAAAGCTTCAGGCTGTGAGAGAGGGACGGATGCAGCAATAGACAGCATTCGAAAAGTATAGGTTCCATGAAATAATATTCAAAGGTCTTGCTGCACACGGTCGTAAAGTCTTTCGTTGCAAGCGACTTCTGTCGTAGAAAAGAAAATCCCCTCCTTTTAAAAACTGCTTTAAAGAGTTTTTAGAAGGAGGGGATCATTGTATGTATTGGTTTTCCGGAGCATCAATCATCAGTCAGTATATAGGACAGATGATGAATTAAAAAAGTCTTTTGTTGGTGCAGTAAATAATAGCTTCGGACATGTTCTTGACGCGCAATTTCTGAAACAGTATTTTTTTCCTCTTTTTTATGGCACTCTCGGACAGCAGTAACTTGTCAGACATTTCCTTTTCTGTGAATCCCTAAATGGATAATCTGACAATTTCCTTTTCCTTCTCGCTCAATTGAGGTCTTTGAAATTCCTCCCAACATCTTGTTTTCCGATTCCAAGTTATCTCTTTTTCGCCTACTTTGGCCATAATGATTCCCGGACACCTTTGTTCCGTTAGGGAGACTTTACACAGTGCCCAGGCTATTTCCTGCCGCTTGTTCTTGACCAGCGGAATCAGAGTGTGATGTACAGGTAAATAAATGTCCCTGTTTTTGATGCGGAAATCATAAGATATATAACTGTCTTTTTCGCAATCCTTTTTTGACAAGTCCTGATATTTTCGGTAACTTATTTCGTTGCCTTCGAATAAAAAATGAGTTTATGTCTCATTATCTAATTCTATTCATATTTTTAAATTTTGTATAAAGAAAAATATAGAAGTTTTTGTCTTTGTAATTTTGTTTATAAAATATATTTATGATTATTATAATATTAGGTAAAATTTATGTTATCTATATATTATAACTATTTTGAAAAACATATTAATATGCTTTATTCCTAATTTTATATATAATTTATATTTGATCTTTATCCTTAGAAAGGTGTTTGTCTCAATCTTGTGTACCAATATTTAATTATAAATATATGTAATTCATTTGTTTATACTGAAAAATAGTAGATTTATTTTGTTTTTATATGTTTCTTATTATATCTTATAAACATAAGATTATTGTTTTATATGTTGTTTGATGTAATATTTTATACTATTTTTTTTTGAAAAAATACAGATATATTTGTTGTTTGTGTTTTTTTGTATTAATATTGCGCTATATTTATTTTACATAAAAATAAAGAATGTGTTATATGAGGGTTCATGTTGCAAGACATATTTCATGGGTATCTCTATTTTTAGCTGTTTTTTTGCTAAAAAGTCAGGATGGTGTGGGGCGAACCATTTCGCTGGAATTTGTCTTGCAACATTTTGTACCAGAGATTCCGGAAATGAAGAGATTGTATTTGGATTTGGAGAACCGCAAGCTTTCTTATGAAAACTACCGCAAGGGTTTCCTTCCTGCAATATCTTTTCAGTGGGATTCTTTCCAATTTAACCGTTCCATACAACGTTTGCAGAATGCTTTTGATGGCAGTTATAATTATGTAGAGGATTATTCAGCATCTACGGGATTAAATGTTGCTTTGCAGCAATCATTAGGTATCACAGGGGGAACCGTACGAATCGGTACTTCCTTGGATTATTTACATGAATTTTCTTCAAATAAGAACAATTATACGACACGTCCTTTTTATATCAACTTATCGCAGCCTTTATGGGGAGGGCGTAAAGAATATCTGTTTAGCAGGGATCTGGCCCGTATGGGTTATGAGTTGGCTTTCCGTCGTTTTGTTCAGGAGCGCTCCGCTTTGGAGGAGCAAGCTGTGACACTTTATCTGAATGCGTTTTTGACGCGTTTGTCACAAGAACATGCCGTGCGAATGAAATTGTCCTCTGATACATTGTTAAATGTGTCTCGTCTGGCCTTACAGCATGGTCGTATCACCGATTATGAATTTAATCAGGTGGAATTGGAGTGTGCGGAGTCAGAGCACGCGGTCATCCAGACACGTGCCGCTTATGAAGAGGCTTTACGTGCAATTCAGAGTTTTTTGTGTTGCTCCTCTCCGCTTGTTCTTTCAGACAGTCTTTCGGTTGATTTCCCAAAGATTAGTGCAGACGAAGTGCTCCGATATGCGGTGGAAAACAATCCTGAAATGTTGAATCGGGAATATACGGTGCTGCAGGCCCGTTATCAGAACTGGCAAACGAAGCGTGAGAACCGTCTTCAGGGGAATATTTCAATAGATTATGGTGTAAATCGTTATGCCTCCTCTTTTTCGGCGGCTTATCGCCATCCGGAGAATCGCCAGAATATATCTGTAAGTTTGACTTTTCCTCTTTTTGACTGGGGGATAGGCCACAATAAGATTCGTATGGCACGGAACGAGACCGCGATGGCTGAACTGGATGCGGAACGTTCTTTGAAGAATCTGGAACAGAATGTCTTTGAAAAAGTTTCGTTATATAATACGGCTTTGTCCGGTTATGCTCTGGCCCGTAGGAGTTATGAGCTATCCATATCCAATTATGAACTGATGTTGCGTCGTTTCGATATATCTCGCATCACGGTGGCTGAATTATTGGATTCACGGCGTTCAGTCTATTCATTTCAAGAGCAGTATTATGAATCACTTTACACACTATATACCTATTATTATCAGTTGAGGACGCTTTGCCTGTATGATTTTAAAAGGCATTGTGATATGAGTGAATTATTTGTTTATAATTATTAATTTAAAAATTTAAGATCATGAAGACTATTACAAAAAAGAGTTTGGATGAATTGGCAAAGGAAATGCCTGTATTGAGTGAAATGGATTTGCGCGGTATGGTCGGTGGCACGGGAGTTTTTACCGAAAAAGAGTTTTGGAGCATGTATCTGACCAATAAGTGGGAAGGAGGAGAAGTTGAAGGCTGGGGAAGTCTAGGTAAATCTTTTGATTCTGTTTCAATGATCAGCGGAGAAATTTATATTGACGGAAAAAATAAGGACGGAGAATTTGCTCCTGATTTTCTAGATGATGAGGATACTGGTTTTCAAGATGATCCTTTTGCAACAGATTCGGGCTTTTCTGCAGATTCTGGATCCTTAGATGATACATACGATGATACAAATGTTTGG
>ULRE01012886.1_pt1 | contig 20834 bp, 24 predicted proteins | sample 1955141 | NCBI WGS metagenome assembly ULRE01 (sample SAMEA4835674, study PRJEB28245) | human gut metagenome | biome: gut microbiome; material: fecal sample | place: Denmark | collected 2008
ATAGTTTATTTATTGCTGACATAATAAGTAATATGTGGTTGTGCAATAACTTCCAGTATGGGAAGTTTGAGTAACTTATAATTGTATCAATACAGCATCAACATCATCCCACAACTGCTGCCACTGACTTGCACTCAGCCAAATAAAAAACTTCATAAAACACTTCCAATACGGATAGTCTTTATCACCTTGCAGTATTTCCACCATCTGCATCATTTCATCATAACGCGTAGCAAACTCTGTTGCATTTCCGGTTCGACGTTTCCACATCGTATAGTGAAACCGCAACGAACATAATGCTGACAAAGAACGACCTTTCTCCTGTCCGATCAATGCTGCATCATCACGCCATGCATCATTCTGTCCCAAAAAGCGTACACACTCCTCAAACCAAGCATCCAACATTGTTGTCATTTCATCTTCTCCATCTTCAAACACTATAACTGCTTATATCCAATTATAGTCTCCACCTGTCAACGCAAGGCTCAATAACTGATCATACTTTTCAATCTCTTCCTCGCCCTCCAGCATTTTGACCAGCTTGGCATCTTCTGAAATCACTGGCATTTCCTCATCCGGTCCAATTTCCATATCCGGCTCTTCCCCACAATACGGACATACAAGACTTGGACCTACCTTAATATCCAAAAATCGACTGCCACATTTTTCACAAGTATATAATCCACAACGGTGTGTTCCATCCGGTACATAAAACATATCTGTCACTCCTGTCTATAATCTTATAATCAAAGCCTTCCCAGTTCCTCTAGCTCAGTTAAAGCTTCAGGATTCTTGGACAATTCCTCTCTTCCATTCGCTGAATAAGCTTTTTGAAACAGCATATCCCAAGAAAGATAATCTGCCATACAGTCAAACTGTTTATAAATCATGTCATATTGCTCGTTATCTATCGGTGCACCGCCAACTAAAAGAACACCAACCTTTTTGCCATTAAGCTGAACACCGCGGCAATAACATTTATCAATGACCAGTTTTAATTGACCAGTCATTCCCCACCAATATACCGGTGACGCAAACACGATCATATCAGCCGACACGATCTTATCAACCGTAGCATTGGTGTCGTCCTGATCGACACAGCCTTTCGTACATTGACACGCTCCGCAGCCTTTGCAGGGATTGATATGCAGCTTGTGCGGCTCAATCACCTCGATTTCGTTTTGCGCAGATGCCCCTTTGATAAACGCGTTAATCGCGGTAAGTGTATTGCCTTTTCTGGCACTTCCATTAATAATTGCAATCTTCATATTTGTTACCTCACTTATAGATCGATTGTTACTGTTAATGATAAACCGAAGCAGTGTAAAATGCAAATATTCCTCACGATGCCATATTTTTGAAACAGGTCTCTAATGTCAAATCGTTCGTCAGACGGCATTGACCCCCTAAATTTAGCGATGGCCGTGGTTTAAATATTTATAATCATATCAAAAAATATATATAAAATTTAATATACAAAAACAACTGCTTGCAGGTTTCCCTGTCAAGCAGTCTTTTTCTACTCAAATATACTTAGCATCACATTTCCTGTGGTTTGTATGCAGAATATTGTTTAACCGCAGAATACTCTGTCGGCTGACTGCTGCCATTTCCTCCACCGGCTTCTCCCTGACCTTTCGTTTGATCAGAAATCGCCAACGATACAATATACGAATTCTTGGCAGTAAATTCTACGAAATCACCTTCTGATAATTTTTTCAATGTGATTGTATTTCCATCCTTGTCCATTAATTTGGACGCATCATTTAGCTTATAAACAGTTTCCTCCTGTTGCGGCATTTGCGCATTGCTGTTGGTGCCATTGTCATTGTTGTTCGCTCCGTCTCCATCCGGTTTGGATGGTGGCTGGTTCCCTGACGGCATCGTTGCAATCGTAATTTGTTTCTTATCTACATCAACACTTTTTATCATTCCTTGTAACGTGCCTGAATCCGCCTTCTTGGAACTCGTGCTTTTTTTACTTGATGTTTTATTGCAACCTGACAAACTAAAAACAACCAATGCGAGGCATAATAAAACACTTAAAATTCTTCTCTTTTTCATAAGCGACCTCCTAACTTTGTGCTACCTTGTTTGTGATAGCATTCAATTTACCAGTCACTTGTGTTCGATTCATGTATGCATTGTGAATTATATGTGTTCATATGCAGATCGCCACTATTTTGGTGTGGATGTTTCTTGCAAAATAGGTTGATAATTATAAAAAAGCAAAGCCAGCGCTTTGCTTTGCAAGAATTGCTAAAGCAATTCTTGGTGGCTTCCCTCTAGGTTACGAGCATTTTCCTATATCGTAAAAAAGATTACGCAGAGTAATCAAAAAGTAATTTGAAATATACCACAAGGTTTTATATCATAAATATAGTGCAAAGGAGTGAAATAAAAATGGGAATGAGCTTAGGTCAATTCATTTCAATTCGTCGAAAAAGGATGTTGATGACGCAAGAAGAATTGGCAAAGAAAACTAATGTCTCCAAGTCTGCAATTGCCAAATGGGAAACAGACGGGGGGATTCCAGATCGTGACAATCTGTATAAACTTGCTAATATACTGGGAGTAACTGTCAATGATATGCATCAAATTATACGAAGCATGAAATATAAAGATATTGATCTTACGGTAAATATCACCCCGGATATTATTGAAATTCTCGAATCATATGGATATAAAGTAATTCGTCCAAACGAGCGAGAAGAGTGATTATTCCATTGTCATTCTAATGATATTATACAGCAACAATATATATGTAACACAATACACGGAGGCATGAAATGCAAGAAACACAATTACAGCAAAAAGAGATACTATCAGAAAAAAAGGAGAACATTTCGAAAAAAAGTATGCACAAAAAAATAATATTGATATCCTTCATTTCAATCCTAGGCATTTTCTTGCTAATCGTCGGGTTCTATGTTGGAAGTAAATACAGTCTTCGCGACAGCTCCGATCCTGTCAAGCTTTCCTTCGAAAACATTGGAAAATTAGCAACGCAATCTGCCCACGAAACCATGATTAATGAAATCAATGATTCCCGTAAATTTTGGGGTACCAATATACAGATACCCTTCACACAAAATAAATACATCTATACATATAATGTCGCTGTAGATGCCGGCTATGATTTTAGAAAAATTAAAGCTCCGAAGTATGTAGGTGAAAAAATAATTATAGAACTACCTAAAGCGGAAATATTAAAGGCCGAAGTCGACCATTCTTCATTAAAAGTATATGAAGACGACAAAAATTGTTTTACACCTCTTACTTTGGACAAAATAAATGCACAAGAGAAAAAAATGCAAGAAAATGCCAAACAAAATGCTATTGATAATGGTATATATGATCTTGCATATGCTAATGCCAAAAAAGTAATCACTAATTTTGTACATTCTTTTAAGGAATATAAAGATTGTAATATTGAAGTAAGGGAGGCGAACTGATGTTTGATACTATCAAAACAATTATTGGAATTGTACTTGTGATCATTATTATTGCTGTTATTCTTTTCTATCTTGGTCTCTTTGTTACTGCCTGACAGAACACTCTGATTTTATCGTACTTACAGAGCCTGGTGCATTCCGTTACTTAAAACAGAATGCACCAATTGCCAACTATTGAATCAACCATCCGCAGACAATTTAAGCAGCCCATTTTTTACAAGCATATCATCAATATCACCCAGATCATATTTGCGATTATTAATTGCCACAATAATGCATGCATCCCGTTTATCCTTGGCATATAACGGTTTCATCCCATACAATTTAAGTGCAGTATTTATTTCATTCAATTGAAATCGTCCCGCCACACAAAATCGAATGATCAAATCTCGATTTTTCGTATGCTTCTCCATATTGAGTATTTTTTCTCCATACGACTCTGACACTCCTGCAAAGGAATAAATATCTTTATAATATAATTTGGAATGACAAAATGCGAGATTTTTCTTATCAATAACATCTTTCATATAATATGTAAACGCCTTCGAAGTTTCTGCAATATAATATCGATTTTCTTTATAATATTTATCCATGCAATCTGGCGTGGTATTTCTTAGCTGAGCATCCAGTTCGTCCGTCGACTTTTCCTGCATAACAGTTTCACACTCCTTTTTCCAAATATGTATTAAGCACACTCAATAATTCTTCATCGCTATATCGTTCTTCCGGATCCAGCTTGATGCATCGATCAACAATCACCCAAACCTCCCCTTTCGCTTTTTCTTCTTTGGGTAATTTCCCGGTAATTAAAACATTTAATAATACACCGAGCGCATATATATCTGTTTTAGGCGTTGACGCTCCATATCCAAAGCCAACCTGCTCCGGAGCTGCATAATATAATGTCCCCAATAATTTTGTATCTTCAAGTTGATCAGGTGCATATTTTTTGGCTACATTAACATCCAACAAAAACACCTCGTCATTATTGCCAAGCATTACGTTAGATGGTTTAATATCTCTGTGAATAATAGGTATATCCCGTGTATGCAGGTCTATTAATATCCTAAGTAAATCCCTCGCGATCCGCACTGCCGTATATTCCGACATTCTTCCCTGTTGCAAACAATCAGCGAGAGTCATTCCTTCGATATACTCTTCGACAACAACCAAATATCTTGACCCCTGATATATCCCATAGATTTGTGGCATATGTGCAATTGGATGCTCCCGTAAACTCTCATATACCTTAGCATCAAATATCGTGAGCTGCTTTTTTATATACGTCTTACCCGTTCGATCACATATTAAAATAACATCTTGATTCCCGCCAACAGATTCTATTTCTTCATAGCAAAGCAACGATAATACATCCTCATCCTTCATCCCCTTATAAGGATTCTGCAGAGACATCTGATATTCATCTTCTGATAAATATATGGCCCGCTCTTCTATTGCGTTAGCAAAGCCGCACTTTGTGCACTCCCATTCTCCGCAATCTTCCTGAAATCCTTTCTGCACATTTAGCATTGCACCACACTCATCACAAAGCCATACAATATTTGTCTCTGTGTCAATATTTGGATTGATCAACATCTCGCCACAACCCTTGCACTCCCAGTAGGGAAGGTCATTTCGGTATCCCCTCTGCAATGTCAGATTCGCATCACAACGCGGGCAAAACTCGACAGCATATTCACACTGACTGCGGCGAAAAAGAAAACTCAGCAATTTATTCATACTAATCACTTATCCCTAGCTACTACAATATATTTATGGTTAATATCCCTTACAGCCAGTAAGGAATTTTCCATCTTGTTGCTAATTTACTATTTTTCTTCCACGACCGCCATCTTAGTACCCTTTTTTCCCGGCTTCGTAAATTTGCTGACATCAATATTTATCCCTAAGAACACTTTCATCAGCCAAAAGAAAAACAGCACAACCAACAATGGAAAAATGCAGGATGTGATGACCATTACAGCGGTCGCTTCAATAAAATCATTTAGCGTTTTTTCCGCTTTGTTCGTCAATTCCTCAATTTTCTTAGAACCAAACGACGTGATATCCGAAACAATATCCTGCGCCGATTGTTTCGTGTCATCAAGCACTTCTTTTCCACCATTTACGATCGAATTCCAAATAGATTGATTCTTCTGCTCACTGTTCTCCTGTGTTTGTCCATCTTTGTTATTCTGATCATCTGCAGCTTTCTTGGAATCGTCTGTTTGCGTTTCTTGTTTGATCGTTTCATTTGTCTGCTCAGCATCTTTCATTGTGGCATCCAATGTAACCTGATATGTTTTTTCGATCAAATCGGATACAAATACACTTGCCGGCACAGTTGCAAACAAGAACAATCCAAACAGTCCTAATTTAAGTGCCAATTTAACCAAAATATCTTTTGGCCAATAAATTCTTATTATCACAAGCAATAGTGCTATCGGTATCAGGATTTTAAATGCTGCATAGCCTGTTATCGTTAGCAAATATTTTTCCAAAAAAATCGTGCATAAGATCAGCAAAAACCATGAAGTAAGATCCGCCAGCTTCGTCGCGATAGGCGTTGCCGTATCTCCCGGTATCATAGTGATTGCTGTCGATGACGCCGTCGACAATGCGGTTAATTTCAAAACATTTGATTTCTTCTGGTCCAGATATTTGATCGCCTTTTGATGATTCTGGGGATTCGATGCTATATTTCCCACAACAAAAAACGAGCATAGTATCATGCAGACCAGTGTTATCGTAATAATTATTTTTTTCTTCATAGTATGTCCTTTCATAGGGTGTAAGGTTATAATGTTCGTTTAATCTTTTCAATCAATGAAATATCCGCTGGCAACCACTCCACAGAATACAGTTCCTCTTCTGTCAGCCATCTCGCAGCCTCATGCTCCTTCAGCACAAGATCTCCTTTTATAATTTTTGCAAAGAAACACTCCATAGAAAGATGAAACGTAGGATAGTCATATTCTATTGTATCGATGTGTTCTAAAACTTCAATTTCAGTTTCGAGCTCCTCTATAATTTCTCTTTTCAACGCTTCTTCCGGTGTTTCTCCCTTTTCAATTTTACCTCCAGGAAACTCCCAACCATCTTTCATCTCCCCGTATCCTCTTTGGGTAGCAAAGATCATAGGTTTTCCTTCGGCATTTTCTGCCTGTATTACAGCAGCTACAACCCGAATTGTTTTCATAGCAACCTCGTTTCTGTATTTACGTACATACAAAATATTGATAAATATCTTCTCTTACACTATGCTCCAGTTTCAACCGAAAGTTCATAATTGGAAGAGCAATACCCTTATCATTATATATTTCTTTTTGTTCCCACGCAATAGGATGAACACGTCCCATATAATAAAAATCAGTTCCTTCTCCATCGCTCTTTTTGACAAAAAGAAGTATCTTAAGTCCTGAGTCTGAAGATGCGATTAACTTTCTAGACTCTATACTATCTGCAGAGACCCGGCTTCGCGTCATCCAACTAAACACTTGATTGTTTATAAACTCATCTTCATATTTTGTACTGCTGGCAATGTCATCCTTTTTTTCATATGTGACGAAAATAGGACAGGTATTATACTTAATCTTGTAACCGTAAATTGTAGAACTTTCATCCTGTTCCCAATTCAAAATACGGCAAACATCTTTACGCGAATATTTTTGATAAAGGGATAATCCCAATTCATCTTGCATTGGCAAGTACAAATCCGTATATCGTTTCACACCAAGTTCTATTAAATCATTAAGCTGATTCAAAAAATCGGACTTCTTTATGCCAGAATATAATGATAACATTCGCGAAAATGCCCCCGTATTATTCATTACTAATATATCTAATTTCTCATATTTCTTCTTTTCCGTCTGTGTGTTAAAAAAATGTCCTTGAAGAACACTTATTGCTGATTCGTAAGATTGATCTGATAACTTTACGCAATATTCACGTTGTAAACATTCCGTCAGCTTCTCTTTATCAATCTTTCCATCCTGCATCAATTGACGCAACAATAACAGCTCATAGATACGCTTTCCATTTACTATATTTTGTGACACAAACTCTAATGTCATATGCTCTTTATCGCTTAAATTCAAAGCACAGTTTTTCTCTGCCATTTGCAAAAATTTCGGATAGGAACCGGCATACTGAATAAACAAAAGCGGATCAACCTCACCTTGTACATAAAAATCTACTATACTTGGAACCTTTCCCAAACGTTCTTTTAGCAGAGTATATTTTTCAATTAACATTTTTTTCGGCGTACTTAGCTTATCTATTGCCTCATAAATTCTTTTTTTACTGATTTCGTCAAAGTGAATGCTGGAACTACCCGGAATAACACGAGCCCCTTCCATCACATATCTTCGGATCGTATCCTTATTGTAGGTTCGATCACCTGATAAAGCAATTGGAATCATAAAGTTATTCTTATAATTGCCAATAAAATCAAGGATCACAACGTATTCTTTTTCGGAATGTTTTCTGAGTCCGCGTCCTAATTGTTGGACAAACACGATCGGCGATTGCGTTGGACGCAGCATAATTACTTGATTCACCTCAACGATATCTGTTCCTTCAGAAAAAATATCGACTGTGATCAAGTAGTCCAAATAATCATCTTCCTCTGATGTGACATCCATGACAAGACGCTCAATCGCCTCTGCCCTAGCTTCTTCCGTGTCAGCACCACTAAGCACAAGCGTGCGCCATCCCCGCTCATTAAACTTTCTCGACAATTCACGCGCCTCATCTATGCGGCTGCAAAAAATAAGCCCCTTCACACGATCTCCTGAATATCCAAAATAGTTAGCCTGTTTCATAACATAATTTACTCGGTCATCACATGTCAAATACCGAAAATGCTCTAATTGCTCTTCATGCGATTTTCCAGCGTCAGAAACTGTTTGCAAATCGGTTATTCCAAAATAATGAAACGGACATAACAAATCTTCCTCCATCGCCTGCTGTAAACGAATTTCATATGCAATATTGTGATGAAAGATTTCATATATGTTCCGCCCTTCCATATTATCATCTCTCTTGTCAGGCGTAGCAGTCATACCCAATGTGAATTGCGGCGTAAAGTAGTCCATTACCTTTTTATAACTATTTGCGCTAGTATGATGTGCTTCATCATAAATGCATGCATCAAAATAATCTTTTGAAAAGCGCTGCAAATGCTCATCCTTACTTAATGTCTGTACCGTTGCAAAGACAAACTCTGCATCGTAATCGTGATATGCCCCTGAAACCAATCCTGTCTTTATTCTACTACCAAATACATTTTCAAATGATTTTTTAGCCTGTTTTGCTATCTGATTTCTATGTACCAAAAACAGGACACGCTTAAAACCAAGTTCTCGCATTGCAAATGCTGATGCATATGTTTTTCCCGTACCTGTCGCTGAGATTAATAACGCTTTGTCAATTCCTTGTTTTCTTAGGTTGCGCAGATTATATACAAAGGATTTCTGCATTGTATTTGGCTGCATTGAATAAGCTTGAACAGACGGAACAACCTCATTTTTCGCAATCCTTTTCTGCTCGGCAACCATTTTCTGAAATAACTGTTTCTCTTCATATTGCCTTTGATATTCGTCAATAAAATCCTCATAAGACTTCGTATATTCCTTAGCATTCCATAATTTATCAAATTCCCCCATCACAGATTTTAACATCTCACCCTGATCAGTAGAAATAAGTTTGGTATTCCATTCCATGTTGCGCGTCAAGGCATCCTGCGTCAGGTTGGAACTGCCGATAATAAAACGATATTCCTCCTGTTCCTGAAAAATATACCCTTTTGTATGAAATCCATTCCCCGCTTTCTCGGTTTGATACATCCGAAGCTCTATATTCGTCAATCCCGCAAGTGTAGTCAATGCGACCGGATCGCTAAAGCAAAGATAATCCGTTGTTAATATTCTACCCGGCACACCCCTGCGCTCCAGTTCTTGGAGCGTCTGTAAAAGTGGGGTGACACCGCCTCTCGTTATAAACGCAACACTAATTGCAAAGCGATCACAATGCAGCAATTCATCTTCTATTGTTGAAAAAACTTTCTGTCCATTTTTGTTGTCATTGTATACAAACTCTGGTTTATATGCTAAATTTGAATCATAAGATGCATCAACAAATGCGGTTTGGAAACCCTTTTGCATCTCTAATAGTTTCTTTGCCATAGTGGTGCTCCTTTCCTATTAACCGGAAATACTTCAACTCTATCATTTCTTCTATAAATCTTTTAGTTTTATTCCTGTCTCTGTTTTCCAGTCCACATTTCCATTTGATGGATGACCTAAAACAACTGTTGATGCAGCCGACGGCGCATTGAACTCGTAATCTCTTTGAAACTTGTCATCCTTTATTACGCCTTCTTTAACAAGTACATTCCTAAGATTGAAATAAGCCCTTCCTCCCGTTTCCAAAGAAGGTACGGTATGATCCGACACAATTGACCCTGCCAAAACAGTAAATCCCCCTACGCTGACAAATCCTTTTGCCAACGCTCCTGATCCTTTACAGTACAGATATACCGTATCTTCCGCTGCCTCAGGGGCTGGTACAAGCACTTTATACCCAAGCGTATTTATAAGGATTTTCACATTGTCTATAAATTCCTCCATGCTTGCGATTTGTGACTCTTTCAACACAGTATTTTTATAAGTATTCTTCGTCAAAACAGAATATCTCCCACATTCCTTGGCAATCTCAACAAAACGATTCTCTAAATATCTAATTAAAGCTTTATTCAAATCTCGACCAACAAAGATAACGGCGGTTGTCCAATAATATTTTTCCTTGCCAGACTGAAAATCTCTAAGATGCTGATTTAGCCTATCCAATACATTCTCTGCTTCTCCAATGTATACAGAATCCGTTCCATCATCCTCTTGACACATCAAAAAATAAACTCCGACACCTTTTATGTCTTCTCTATGACATCCACTTATCTCAGTTCTCGGTATCTTAATCGCTTTGCCATTCCAATTAGATAACTCTGCTGTAGTTAAACTATCTGCAGATCCATTTACCAGAAATAATTCGATTGCTTTTCCGTACATAAAATTCTGCATTCCTTTCTTTTCATCTATGATAAGCGTTCAGCCTGTACAAACTTACATTCTTACCCCTCTGTCTTTTCCATGATGTCACGAACTTTTTTCGCCTCTTCACTATCCGTTCCATCACAAATCATAGCATAAAAATCGTGTATATCCTCATCCTTCAGAATATACTCAACCTGTTTGTTTTCCAGCGCAATGCTTAACAACTTTGCCTTCTGTTTCTCCGTCCAGCCAGTAAATTCACTTAATGCTGCAACAACAGCATGCGTATTTTTAAAACTCTCGCTATCCTCCAGCGCATTAATCAAACCCTGTTTTTCTTGATCTTCCTTGCTCTGATCTTTGGTTGCAACTTCTCGTTCTTCCTTGCATTCATAGTGAAAGTTTTCAAGCACCTCATTCGTTTTAGTCCGATCTATAATCCGCTTCAACAAGGTTTCCAATGTTGAATCTTCTGTGTAATCTGCTGGCACAAAATATCTGATACGATTTTCCTCTATCATCTTATACACTTTGGATTTATCCTTTGTATCAGAATTATATACACCAATAGAGTGTCCACCATGTAAATTAACCAATTTCATGCACGGAATATCTGTGTCACTATCCCCTATGTACACCATGTTTCGAAATGGTACCCTATATTCATCCGGTTCAAAATATGCGTTAACCTTCTGATCGTTTACATCAAGAACGCCTTTCTCAATACGGAACAAAAACTGTGTTTTATTCGTATAATTCACCACTTGCGCTGGCCATACTGCCACACCACATTCGTCGTAATAAAATGTACTTGCATATATTCTCTTAAACTTGTCAGCAACCGATGTTCCCTCTATCATTTCTTTTAATCCAGATGAAATAATGTAATGCTCCACTTGAACACCATTCTTCTTACCATAGTTATTAATTCTATCAAACCATGACTCAACACCAGGAAACAGCTGCACCTTTGCACCATCTTTTTTTAAGGTGTCTCTTGTAAAAAGTACTTTACCACGAGCTTTGTTTATCATCATAAACATATACGCCAAGTTCTGGTCCATGTCGTTGTCCGTTGCTAGTTGATTGGATTCTTTCCAGAAATCTGCCACTTCGTAATTAATTGACTGAATATATCCTTGTGCCTGCATGTCATCTGGCGATAATGTTTTGTCAAAATCATAACATATTGCTAATATTGGTTGTTCTTCTTTTTTTCTCATAATGCTCCTCCCTTCACCATAATTGAATTATTTACTTAGTTTTTAATATATCATATTAGATGAAATTACTCTAGGAAAATCGAAAAAATAAGCATACCAAACACTACAAAGTTTAATTTCACCCACTTCTGCCCGAATTCTCTTCTGTGCCTGTGGCACTTTAAGTCCAACACACAAAATATCTAAAAGCTAATTTACCATGTCTAAAATTAAGACCATTTATAAAAATTTGTTTTTATTATGGCAATTCTATATGAATTTAGCTTCCAAAAATTCTAAAAAATCAAGGAGCATGCAGACATTTTTTTTGACCGCTATGCCTATACTCCTTCTATAATATAGAAGACTAAGTTCTCCAAGTGTTAATTTAATTTTATCTTTGCAATACCAATGCATACTGTTTTGAGATGACCACCCCCCCACATGCAGAATTATCTAGTGAACAACATTCCTTGGACATGGGCGTGTAAGGTTGGGCTTTTCCATTATCTGAATCCATTCTGACCAACGATAATGGCATCCTCTGTCAGAATGTACAATAGTTTTTTCATTTGACTTATGAGTAGTAATAGCATTCTCAACATGGTATTTGCAGGATCTGCGTTTGGAGACGTGCCTATTTCCCAACTTACTGGCATACCATCGAAGCAGTCAATTATCAAAGAAAGATATACTTTTCCTACTTTTATAGAGAACTCTGTGATATCAGTAAGCCATTTTTGACTTGGCTTTGTAGCATGGAAATCTCTATCGATAACACATTTTACCGCAGGTATTATTTCACCTTTATAGGAATTATATTTCCGTCTACGCTTTCGTCTAATAGTTAGCTTTTCCTGCTTCATAATACGACGAATCACTTTTTCAGAAACTTTTATACCTTCCCGCTAAAGCAACATATAAATTCTCCACATAGCCAAATATATCACAATTTTCATGAAACAGTTTTTTGATTCTTTTACGAAAATTAAGATATTTATCCTCCGCATAAATGGCTTTCTTTTGATAATAATAGCTACTTTTTGTAAAGTTAAATTTTTTAGAAGATCGTTCAGTGAACACTTATTTTTCAAAGCATCAATTGTCACTGCCTTCTCCCGATTTGTGAGAGCTGTCTGATTAATGCCAAGACCTTTTTTGATACATTGATTGTTACTTTAAAAACCTCTATTTCCATCTGCATATCGGGCATCTGAACTTTTAGTTCATTGATATCTTCCGTGAATGTGACATCGTTGGGATTCACATTAATGTTGGCAGTATTTTTTCATGAATTGGAAACATCCCTTCTTCCAATGCTCTCTAATCCATTTATATATCAAGGAAGGTGTGTATCTGACTTCTTCTGCAACTAATTTTACAGTTTCACCCTTAATAAGGCAATGTTTAATTACATTTTGTTCCAAGTCGCATGGATCTTGTTTCCAATGTTTTTGATCTGGAACATCGCAGTATTCAGGATATTTTTTCGCCAATGATAAAACATCGGTGCAGATGGATAACCTAAGGTTTGGATTACTTTATCTGGGCATCCTGTCGCTTTTAACAATATAAGTGCTACCAATATTTGTTCTTGTGTGCACCTCATAACATAGCAGGCATTACATAGTCCAATTTTTCGTCCATAAGCCCACTCTATAGTGAAATTTATTTATATTAATTTTTTTATGCATATAGACCCAATCGATTTCTCAGGTATTCATCAATCGTAACTTCCAACAATAAATCAAATGAATTAAAAATCTGTATTGTTTAATGCAATGTCACGTGCTATTCAACATCTCTTTCTGCTTACATTTATACATGTTCTCAAACATTTTATACTTTTATTTCCATATTATCACCTATTCCTTTATAGGATATTCTCTCATCGGAACAATATCAGGTAAAATGAAATCTCACCAGACACTTTTACCATAATGTAGAATTTTGAATTTTGCTTTTAAGAACTGTTTCTCAAAAAAACAGCAAGAGTAAAAAAGTGATTTTTATAAGATATCCTACTATTTTTCCCTCACGCGAATTCTTTGACTGAGATATTTATCTGGATATTCTCGGTGCATATTTGTGCCTTTTATTCTTCATATTAAGTATCTTTTGATTTTTTGTCTGACACATCTAATGTTCTTAAAGTCAAAACAAAGACATTTCACTCCCTTATATAACCGCATAGTTATAATCGTTAATTATAAATATTAAGAAATATTTTCAATATCCTTTTCAATATCTCTTATCTCATGTTTCATTATTCTATGAAACTGCATTTCAACAAAGTGTTCATCTTTGTCAGACAAATCAATTTGATATATGTCTGACAAAATAGCTTTCTTTTCTTCTAATTTCATATTATCTAAATTCGGAATATACTTAGTCTCATGCAATGCCATATGCATTTCAGCATATGTCCGAACAAATCTCTTTATCTTAATTGCATCTTCTATTTTATAGCGTTTAATCAATTTTTGCACAACATCATCTAGGTGATAAAGCAAACTCAAATCAGTTATTTGAGAATAAAAAAATAACCATCCATACTTATGGTTCTCAATAATAAATCCTGTAATTCTTAAATTTAATTTCCATTGCAAGTATACAATATTGTCTTTCTTTACTGATCTAAATAATTCCTCTATAGATTGTTCAATTTTTAAAACACTACTTTTTCTTACTGTTACTTCACTATCATTCAAAACATAACCCAAATATTCGAACGATCCTGTTATGACCCCCTCATCTTTCTTATCATTCAATTCCAATCCATGTTTTTTTATATCATTACATATATTTTCCTTTACACTAAAAAAATCGTCTTCATTAACTAATATCAATATGTCATCAACATATCTATAATATGATATGCAATCAAACCCTCTATATTTTGTGTCGATATCCTGCATATATATATTCGCTAAAGTATTTGAAATAGGTAATCCCTCTGGAACTCCCAATATTCTTTCCTTCTTTACATTCTTTTCCTTTATGGGGTAAAGAAGTGCCTCTGTTCTAATCGCATTCCATATAATGGAAAGAATTTCTGCTTTATGTATCTTTCTTTTTATTATTTTAATCAGCTTTTCTTGATTTATTGAACCATAAAATGATTTCACATCCAATTTTATAAAATGTGTGTACATCGGGATTTTTTTTATAATATCATCTATAACAAGTTGTGGCATCATAGTCTTACAGCTATCCCCATATACCCCAACCAACAATTCATTTAACACCGATGCTGTCAATTTATCTCTTAGGGTCGGCACACAAATCGATCTAGGCGGCTTAGTAGGTCCTTTAGTAAATAAAAGCTGCTTATATCTGGTAAAATGGTAAGATCCATTCATGACTTTTCGAATAATAATTTCAATATTGTCATCCAATGTTTGCTCAAATTTACGAGGCGATACCTTGTCTAAACCAACAGACGGTTTATTTTTTATTTTTTCTTCATAATGTTCAATAAGATGTTTTTTTGTAAATAATTTTTTCCATAAATACGCTGCCTGCATCTATTTTCCTCCACATATCCAACATAACACTACTGGCAATAATATAACACATATCTTTAAAAAAAATCGCCAAATCACATTAAAATAGTATTTATACCATACATTTTTCCAATTCTTATTTCTATACTCACCCGTGCTATCAAAAACCGTCTTATAGTAATCATATGATATGTGATTACTACTTGAGGCTAGCAAATCACAATATCTATTATATATGTTCTTAATCATCTCAATATCATCACTCTCAATATTCTTTAATTCAAATTCAAGTTTTTGTAACTCTGTATAATTCCCCCTATATTCCCTTGCTTGTTCCAGATATTTTTGACCATTCAAATATAAAATAACAATAACTAATGATATTGTCATAAACACTGACATCAAACTTAACATCTCATTTTTCATCGATAAGGTAAGTATCGAAACTATAATCGTAACACATGAATAATAAATGTTAATACCTTGAAAAAACATTTCTTTGTTTATCAACCTTTTTTCAGCATTAACTCTCGAGATTCTTGTTGTCCATATTTGGTCTGATAGATCCTTATATTTTTTCTTATATTTTTTCAAGCTGTGACCTCCTTAAAATGTATTAGGATCTCTATATACTAAGTGCAACACCTTCATACGAAAGCCTACGAAATCTTTACAGATTGTTAATTACGTTATCTCCCACACGGAAATCATAACTTACATTATAGACCCTAATACAATTATTATTTTACTACATTCTACCATTATTCTCAACCCATTCTTTCGTTCAGCTCAGAATTCTTGCAAAAACTCAGCAAATTGTTAATTTAAAATCTGCCAATATTTTACTTTATTTGCACATTTTATTTTGGCTTACTGATTTTCTGTTGCCAAAGTGTTGCCATGAAGATATTATAACACAACCGGCAATTAAATCAATCAGCATTTCAGCAAAACAAGCACGCCGTAGAACTGAAAGTTTACATTCTCAACTCAGCTGCATATATTTCATCTATTGGAAATAATATTTTAACTAATTCAACTTTCATACAAAAAACCTAGCCATCATCTCCGCTGTAGCTCAATTATACCCCTTCTTCAGATGCCCTTACACAATCATCCCGAACATTCCCTTACAATCAATCTACCAAAGGACATCAACACTGCTAATATCCCAATGAAAATCAAAATGATCTCATAAGCCGTCATCGGCGCCACATCGGCACTCCATTTCGGTCGGTGTTAAGCAGGTGTCGCTGGCACCTAGCGCCCCTTCGGTTGCCCGGTATCATAAACTCAGGAGGTCACCTCTACGCTCCGGTCGGTGCTAAACAAGCGTCCTGTCATGGGTACTTTCCTTAGATAGTATCCTAACATAAGAACTAATGCTTCTGCAAAGATAAACAAAAATAATTGGTCATCTGTTGTGTAAGATTACAATACATGTGTTACAACTAAATGTTAAAAAAGCAGAGATACTGCTTTTTTGTTTATATTTTAATCACCACAAAAAACATACAAAAAGGAGTTCTCTGCTATGGCTACTATAACACAAGATATGCGGTGTCGTCTATCCTTAAGCAAATACGCTGAAAGATTTGGTGTCACTAAGGCTGCCGTCAAATACAAAACCAACCGTCAATACATTTATCGTTGGAAACGCCGTTATGACGGCTCTATATAGTCCCTTCGGGATCGATCTTGCAAACCTCATCATCACCCAAGCCAGCATACTCCCGAAGAGATCAAGCTGATCTCTGATATGCGCAGACACCCACCAGATGCCGGGCTTGTTGTCTTTTGGTTCAAACTTAGGCAGCCCCCATTCCATTCCTGGTCTATACAGTTTTCTCCATAAGCGGGGCATGATGGCAGTGCATCCGCCTAATCCTAAATATATTTCAAAGCCTTACGAACAGATGGATTATCCAGGGCGGCACATATTCTTCTGCTATGTTTATAGAATACCTGGTCAAAGCTTTTCCGTTGTCCATTGAGTGTATCCAGACTGATAACGGCTCTGAGTTTACCAATCGCTTTACTACCAACCGTGACAAACCCACGCTATTTCAGGTGCATCTGGAACAGCATGGGATTCAGCACAAGGTCATACGCCCTTTTACACCAAGGCATAACGGAAAAGTTAAAAGAAGTCTTCGTAAGGATAATGAGCACTTTTATGCAACGCATACTTTTTATTCTTTTGAGGATTTCGACAATCAGTTGAAATTGTATAATCGCAGGGATTACAACAACTTCCCTATGCGTCCTCTAAGATGAAACTCCCCCAATCAAATACTAAAGGATTATCTAACCTCTGTGTAACACATGTTTGAAAAAGCCACACTTTTCAAGTTTATATAACACAAAACCCTATTTTCATTACCATCACTCAAACACTTAATTGCGAATTACTTTTCGCATAGCACTTCCGCAAAATTCATGCGGAATAAATTTAAATCCCAATTTTTCGTAAAAACTTTCTTTCCCTTTTTCAGCAATCAACTGAATACTTGAACGACCACCAACGGGTGTTTCTCTATGAACATATTCTATCAATTTATTAACAATATTGCTTCCGATACCTTTTCCTTGATAACTCGGTTCAACAATAATGTCCACCATCATGTAATACATTCCATCTCCAATCAATCTTCCCATTCCTATAATTGTATTATCATCTATAACTTCTATTGAATACAATGTATTTTTCAAACATTTTTCAGTCTGTTCCTTATTAAAATTATTCCAATTAACGCTTTCTCTTAACCTTACATAATCCGTATAACTAATTTTCTTTTCTGTATATATCATAATATCTCCTTTTGTAAATTTCCGCAAACCAACAGTCCGTTTTCCAAATGTTATGCAGTAAAATCCATTTTGAGGTTAAAGGTACAAAATAGCATTTTGCATTTATTTATGTCCAAAAAACCTTGCAAAATAAGGCTTTCAAAAGTGCCAAAGCGTAACAAATCACTTGCCAGCTCCCCTTTTTTTCATAAGAGCTAATACTTCAGCATGGATATATAAAAAAATATTATTTTTTTAGAATAATGTCTATCATACCGTTCTTGCCATTAGTGTACGATATCCTTTTGAATATCACCATTTACATAAAAGCCTGACATTACATATCCGATCCACGATAAAAGATTCCTTTCTTCTGTAACTGCTCATTATGTGACATTATTCTTTCAAAATCAGTTACCCCAACGACAATATCAATAATCGGTTTCGCTTTGATTGCTGTACTTCCAATATGCTGTATATCAATAGCATCATCACCTAATATGAATTTAAGTGTTTTGATGTTTGAATAGCAATATTATCCCACTATTAATCATGTGGTTCAAGTTGCACCGTTCCTCTATTTAATCCTAATGACATAGTAATCCCCTTAATATCACATCACAATTTCACTCTCGAAATATTGTTCCTGAAAATGTATCTGCATCCTGATTTCTTCCTTTGAAAAAGTCATTCCGTCAGGCACAACTACCCACTTTTCTTCTATATCATCTTTTCTATGAACAATGGCAATAATTTTACCTATAAACTTGTTTACTGGTTCATTTACACCTAATATATAAGCGTCCTGCTCTTCCCCATCTGGTGCCATAATTCCTTCAATATAACCATAATTTACTGGGTAATACATATCTTTATGCTGTGGATGATAACTCCCTAATGGTCTATCTACTGTGACAGTTACTGTTGTTCCAATTATAGAATTATTTTTTACCTGCAAATACTTTTCTATCAATTTAGGTTGTATCAAAGGATATGACCAATTTTCGGGCAACTCATCCATAAGCACAACCTTCTCCATTTCACTATGAAATTCTTTCGCAAATTCAGTTATTTCCGCAAAACAAAGCAAGCCAAATGTTTCCTCTCCAGTATCATTTACTCTGTTCTTACCGGTTACTGAGTAAACACATATCGGTTTTATCCCAAAATTGACCGCTCCTGTTTCTTCCTGCAACTCTCTTTTAGCAGTTTCAAGAATATTCTCGCCAGCTTCTCTATGCCCTCCTGGCACTTCATAGGTATCTCTTTCTTTATGCTTGCAAAATACCCACTTGCCGTTACTCTGTGAGATTATTACTGCAAATTTCAGTAGTGCGCCATTAACTGTATCATAAAACTTTACTTCCATAACTTTTCCCCTTACATACTTGGCATTCCATACGCCGGCAAGAAGTGAAGGTGATATCAGCCATCTTCACCAAACTCGGCAATAAGTTCTTCTTCGGACCTTTTGTGTCCCACCGGATTTACAGGAAGTCCCTGGATATCCTTTTCTCGTTTGCCTTTGATCTTCCTGCCCCTTGGCTTGGTTTCATCTTCATCAACGTATTCATTGAGCGAAGCAACTGCTTCCGCTTCGTTGAAGAAAACGATGTTGCCATCTACTTCCATGAAGCAGATCTGATTCTCAGTATCCAGTTTCTCGGATGATTTGCCAAAACGGTTGTTGTTCAATACAGCGACCTGTTCCAATAGCAGCTGAAGCTTCCGGTCAACATCCCGAAGCTGTGACTGCTGAACAAGAAACAGTTGAACAAGCGTAGCCTTATCAAAGTCATTCAGTTGTTCTTCTGTATATTCCATCGCCATAAAAACCTCATTTCTACTAAACTGAAATTTTTTACCCGCTTCTATTGCTTATAGTTTGCTTCAAGCCATCTAGCAACACCATCTTCATCATTCGACAAAATCACCCCTGTGGCATATTGTTTTAAATCATTGTGTGCATTTGCAACAGCATAACTTTTATCAGCTATTTGAAACATGTCTATATCATTTTTTCCATCACCAAACACAATTAGATTTTCACAATTCAACATGCTTTGTAATTGCCTTATAGCATTTGATTTTGATGCTTCTAACGGCATAATTTCTAACCACTGTTCATTTGTATAAATGTCCGTCTGATATACACAATGATATTTCTCCTTATATTTATCATACAAAGGCATAAGTTTTTTCGGCGCATCAATACAGGTAATATAAAAAATATTACCCTCTTTCAACTCAGACAATGAAGTTACCTCATTTGTTCGAACATCACCTTTACGGCTTTCGAGGAACCTATTCATACCCTCTGTACACATTTTTCGCACAAACGAAAATTTTTCCACCCCATTAATGTATGCGTAAACAATAGGATACACGTTATTGCTAAATAAATCTTCTAGCACGGAATGTACCGAATCATCAAAATAATTGGCAATTAATATTTTTTCTGTAATATTATCAATCACAAAGGCTCCATTGTACACAATCAACGGAATTTTTGCATTTATTCCTTCGGTCACTTTTTTAGCTGTAACTAAAGAACGAGCTGTAGCATAGGAAAAAATCATCCCTTCTTCAACCAATGAATTGATTACTTGATTTGTGTATTTAGAGGTTACTTCGTTACTTCTCAATAATGTCCCATCTAAATCTGAAACATACAAATCACTCATGCATTTTCCTCCGTCAACTTCAAATTTTTTCTTTCTCATTGTACCATGCACAATTTCAATATTCCACTTGTATTTTTTGAAGATTTAAAATTACATTTTAGGACCATATTTTAACAAGTTGGTGATTATCCTGACGACAGCACAA
>ULRE01013649.1_pt1 | contig 20793 bp, 14 predicted proteins | sample 1955141 | NCBI WGS metagenome assembly ULRE01 (sample SAMEA4835674, study PRJEB28245) | human gut metagenome | biome: gut microbiome; material: fecal sample | place: Denmark | collected 2008
ACACAAGAGGTCCGTATGTCGCTTAACACCCGACAGCACCGTGAAAACCTCAATGTTTTGGTTATAGGCGGTTCCGGCTCCGGTAAGTCGCGCTTCTACGTTAAGCCGAACATAATGCAGTTAAACACAAGCTATGTCGTTACCGACCCGAAAGGCGAACTGCTCCGTTCCTGCGGCAAGCTGCTTCAAAAGGCAGGCTATGAAATAAGAGTGTTCAACCTCATAGATATGGCGCACAGCAATAACTACAATCCGTTTAATTACATCTACGACAAAAACGGCGAGGTTAATAAAACCTATGTGATGAAAATGGTCAACTGCCTTATGAAGAATACCAAGCAGGAAGGTTCGTCCGGCGGCGACCAGTTCTGGGACGACAGCACAAAGGCTCTTACGCTTGCTATTGCCTTTTATCTTTTAGAGAAAAAAGACGCAAAGCAAGGCGGTAAGTCCCTTGACCGCAATTTCAGCACCGTTATGAAGATGATGAGGTTAGCGGAAATATCCGAGCAGGACGAAAACCACCGCTCACCGCTTGACGATATGATGGATGAACTGCGAAATGAAAATCCTATGAGTATGGCGGTTTCCTATTATGCTGATTTCAAAAAGGCACCTGCGGAAACGGCAAAGTCAATCTTGATTTCGGCGGCGGTACGCTTTGCGGCATTTAACTTGCCTGAGGTAGCGGACCTGACGCATACGGATAATATCCACCTTGATACACTGGGCGACAAGAAAACGGCTCTGTTCGTTATCATTCCGTCCTCGGACGCAACGTTCAACTTCTTGGCAGCGATGATGTACACACAGCTTTTCGATACACTGTACGACACCGCAAATTTCAAGTACGGCGGTCGCTTACCTGTCCATGTTCGCTGTCTGCTTGACGAATTTGCCAACATCGGAACAATACCCGATTTTGATAAGCTCCTCGCAACAATGCGTTCAATGGAGATTTCTGCGAACATCATCATTCAGAACTTGGCACAGCTCAAAAAAATGTACGATAAATCTTGGGAGATTGTCACAGGTAACTGCGACAGTCTTTTGTTTTTGGGCGGTCAGGAAGCGAGTACGCTTGAATCTATCTCAAAATCACTCGGCAAGGAAACCATTGATGTGGTGAGCCAAAACCGAACGAGAAGCCACAAATCCCCGTCCACCTCCGAGAACAACAGCATTATGGGCAGAGAGCTTATGACGCCCGATGAGCTGAAAGTAATGAAAGCTAACGAGTGCGTTCTTATAATTCGTGCGCTTTATCCGTTCTTCTGCCACAAATTCGATATAGAAAAGCACCCGAATTACGGTTTCTTGGAGGACAGCAACAAAAAATACGCATATCTGATAGACGGTCTGGTGACGGACAAAGCTCCTGATATGACCGCAAACTACACCGAGAAAATCCCACCGAAAGCTGTTTCAAAGCCGATTGACGATGAAAAAGCTATCACCGATGTGGATATTCCCGATGACAGCACAACCGAGGAGGTGTTTGAAATGGATACCGACCATATCGACAATGAGTTCTACGAGGAGGACGAGCAGGAAATTGCCGCCGCTTTCGCAAGGCACGAAAAGCAGGAACAGGATTTGTCGAGCGAAAAGTTTTATCAGACTAATCAGCGTTTGGATTTCTCCGATGAGGACCTGCCGAACGCAGAAGATATTATTCCTTTGGATTTATCCGAGCCAAAAGTCTTTGGTGAAGATGATTACAATGCGTTTATGAGCAGCGCAGAAATATTCTAACGGATATAGCCGCATCCGGCGGTTCAACACGATGTTGAATTGTTTCGCCCAAAGGTGCAAGGCAGAAGCTGTCCCCAGTAGACGCTGCGCCAACAAAGTGAAACAGTTTATACATATACAATATTTTTTTAGGAGGGTTTTCTTTATGGAAAACAACATTATCACAGCCCCAGCTGCCGAGGGTAAGAAGCAGAACGCAGAGAGAAATCCGCTTGCACGTTTCTTCTCTGCCGCACACAGGAAGTGCAGGAAGATTATCACCACCGTTACCACAATGGTGACGATGGCAACAGTATCTGCCGTAAATGCCTTTGCCGAGGGCGGCGAAGGCGGTGTTGTTGACGGCGAGGCTGCCTTTAATCAGGTAGTCGGCTTCTTCGCAACGTGGATTGGTCGTATCGGACTTGTCGTTGCCTTTGTCGGCGGTGTAATGTTCGCACTCGCTATCAAGAACGATGACGCAGAAGCAAAGACGAGAGGTCTTATGACGCTGGCTTCCGGCTTCGTGGTGTTTGCACTCACGCTCTCGCTCAACCTGTTCGGCATTACGGCTTAATCGCTCCGCAAAAGAGCGATTGTACAAGCACAGCGGCAGGTGCTATATATAGCACCGTGCTGCATCTAAATTGATGGATTGGGCGGTGCGGAACTTGCGCCGCCTTTTCCTTTATTTAAGAGAGGGGGTCTTTCTGTGTGGGGTTATGGGCAGTGTATGGACAACATAAGGAGCATTATTAACGAGCTTAACTCAATGTTCTCAATGCTGATAGAACTGCTCACGAACGACAGCTTGCTTCAGACGACAACTGCTTCATTGCCAAATCTTATGTCAGCGATTAAAGCAACGGCACTCACATTGTGCGTTATGTTCTTCCTGATTGACTTTTTCACAAAATCGCTCCACTTGCAGTGGGTGACTTGGGAAAATGTCCTGATGTTATTTTTGAAGCTGGTGGCGGCAAAGGTCTGCGTGGACAACGCCGAACTGTTTACCACTATGCTCTATCGCGGGTTCACCAGCTTCATAAACGCTATAAGCGGAACTATAACGCAGTACAGCTTCATTACCGGAGATGACCTGACGAAAGCGCAGTATTTCGTTTCGGCTTCGCAGGCTTCACAGATAGTGAACAACGTGGATGCCGGGTTCCTGAACTTTCAGCCGATACTCTTGAATTTGCAGATTTCCATTCAGGGATTGATTATGAAAATCATAATAATACTTGCAAATGTCGTGGTTATCGCAAGGCTCTTTGAGCTTACGGTTTATACTTTGATAGCCCCGGTGCCGCTGTCAACTTTTGCCTGCGAGGGTCTATCCGATGTCGGAAAGGGCTTTTTGAAATCCTATGCGGCAGTCAGCTTGCAGGCTATCGTCTTGGCAATTATGTTTGTTGCATACACCGCCGTAAACAATGCGCTGATAAGCGGTCACATAGGCAGTTACAATCTGACGCTTAACGGCGTTATGGGTCTTATTACAACGCTGACTCTGGCTATGGGCGTAATGCAGTCGGGAGCGTGGTCAAAGAAGATATGCGGCGCAATGTAGGAGGTGTGAGCGTTGATTGAAATTAAGATACCGAAAGAAATCACGGACTATAAGGAGAAATTTCTGTTCGGTCTGACGGTACGGCAGTTGGTTTCGGCGGTTGTGGCTCTCGCAATCTGTGTTCCGCTGTTTATATTCGGAAAGGACTATCTCGGCGAGGATATGGTGGGGTGGATAATCATTCTCGTTGCTATCCCTGTTTTCGCCTTTGGTTTTTTCAAGTATGATGGTATGCCGTTTGAAAAATTCCTCGGTATTCTGTATCGGCAAAAATGGCGTGAACCGCAGAAACGTAAGTATGAGGAACTCCCTGTATTCTGGGAGTGCCGTGAAGAAATAATCGAGAGCGAGATTGCTCATCAGCTTGCGGCAATTACTGCAAGCACAAAGAAAAACAAACGAAAGGAGCGTGTCAATGAGTAGCTTATTCTCATCATCGAAAAAGCCCTCTGCGGCAAATACCGCAAAAGACATTGACAAGGTACGCACATCAAAGCAGAAGAAGCCTAAAAAGCCAAAGGTAAAGAATGAAATCCGTAAAGTTGCCCGAACGGTGCAGGATACAATCCCCTACGAACACGTCTGCGGCAAGTACATTTTTGAGGTAAGCCCCAACCACTACTCCGTTACCTATTCTTTTACGGATGTCACATACGACGCTGCGGACGGTGCGGAACAGGAGCGAATATTCCTTGCCTACGGGGATTTGCTCAACAGCTTTGATACAAGCGACGATATTCAGATTACGCTGCACAACAATGTCATCAATCAGAACGAGTTCGCTCACAAGATACTCCTGAAGCTCGGAGGCGACGCTCGCCCCGCTGGTGACGGGTTTGACGAGTATCGGCAGGAGTACAACGATATGCTTCTTGACAAAATGCAGCAGGGTCAGAACGGCATTACCACGAAAAAGTACATCACAATTACCGTTACAGCGGCGAATTTGGAGATAGCACAGCAGAAAATAGCGGCTCACGAGCTGGCTATGAGGACTTGTTTCCAGAAAATCGGCTCAAATATTGAGAAACTGAAAGCCAACGAGCGTATCCGCATTATTGCAGATATATTCCGTGGTGTAAACCAAGAAATCCGCCCCATAAATACATCGCAGTTTATGCGCGGCGCAGAAAAGAGCCTTTGCTGTCCCGATTACTTTGAATTCAAGAAAGACTATTTTCTGTATAACGACAAGTTCGCCCGAATGGTCTATCTGAAACATCTTCCGAGTTCGCTTGTGGACGATTTGCTGAAAGAACTATGCGAAACCTCTCTGCCGATTGTTACGACCGTGAATATCGCCCCTGTTGAGCCGAGCGAAGCTATAAAGGTAGTAAAGCGGCAGTTAACGGCTATGCGTTCCAACAAAATGCAGAAAGAGCGCAAAGCCGCACAGAACGGCGTGTTCACCGATGTTATCTCCGACGATTTGAAGCAGTCGCTTGAGGAAGGTGAGGAACTTCTGAATGATTTGCAGAGCAAAAATCAGAAAATGTTCCTGCTCAATCTCGTGGTTATGATTACGGGAACGAGCTTTGATGAACTTGACAACAATACCGAAAAGGTCGAAGCGGTTTTTCGCAAAAAGGTCTGCACAACCTCCAGAGCTAACTTTCAGCAGGAGGACGCTCTTGCAAGCTGTCTGCCCCTCGGAAACTGCCGATTAAAGGTGCGCCGAACGCTCACCACCGAGAGTGCCTGTGTGTTTATGCCCTTTAATTCAAAGGAGCTTTCGCAGGAGGGCGGCGTGTACTACGGCTTAAATCAGACCACAAACAATCTGATTATCTTCAACCGTGCAAGCCTTATCAATGCGAACGGCTTTATTCTCGGCTGTCCGGGAAGCGGTAAGTCATTCTCCGCAAAGCGTGAAATGCTCAATGTGTTTCTTGCAACGAATGACGATATAATCATCGTGGATCCCGAACGAGAATACACAAATCTTGTTAAGGCTCTCGGCGGTGAACTGCTCTACATATCCGAGAGCAGTGATACTCACCTTAATCCGCTTGAAATCTCCATTGAGGAATACAACAAGGGCGAAGATGTGGTTTCGTCAAAGTATGACTTTTTCCTATCGTTCTTTGAAACGATTATGGGAAAGAGCGGAATTTCCCCCGAACAGAAAACTATCATCGACAACTGCCTTCATGAGGTTTACAGAGAGTTTCTGCTCGGTCACACTAAGGAAATGCCCACGCTCAAGGATTATTACGATATTCTCTGCAAACAGCAGTCTGAAGAAGCAAAGCCACTGTATATGTCGCTGGAGCTGTATGTAAACGGTTCGATGAAAACCTTTGCTTATCCGTCAAACGTTGATGTGAACAACCGTGTAGTAGTATATGACATCAAGGATTTAGGCAAGCAGTTAAAGCCGCTGGGTATGATGGTAGTTCTTGAAAACCTGTGGGACAAAATCGTCCGCAATCGTGAGCGAGGCATACGCACCCGAATTTACATCGACGAGATTTATCTTCTTTTCAGAAATGAAGAAAGCGCAAACTTCCTGTTTGAACTTTATAAACGTGCGAGAAAATGGGGCGGTATTCCGACGGGTATTACGCAGAATGTTGAGGACTTGCTGAAATCCGACACGGCTCGTTCTATGCTCTCCAACTCGGAGTTTATTCTGATGTTAAACCAAGCCGCTTCAGACCGTGAACAGCTTGCCCGAATACTCAAAATCCCTGACGCTATGATGAAATTCGTTACGGGCGCACCCGCAGGAAGCGGACTTATCTACTGCGGACTTAACGGTTCTCTGCCGTTCAAGGACGATTTCCCAACGGATACCAAGCTCTACAAGCTGATGACGACAAAATTCGGAGAGTAGTATGAGAATATTGGTAGCTTGTGAAGAAAGCCAAAGGGTCACAATAGAATTGCGGAAACGAGGTCACAGTGCATACAGCTGTGACCTCGTTCCCTGTTCGGGCGGATTTCCCGAATGGCACATACAGGGCGATGTTCTTCCTCTGCTGAACGGCGATTGTTCTTTTTCAACTATGGACGGCAAAACACATACTCTCTGCGGAAAGTGGGATATGATTATAGCATTTCCGCCCTGCACATATCTTACGATAGCCGGCACACGGCATTTTTCGCCGAAATGCAATACTCCGGAGAAAATTGCCAAGCGTGAAAAGCTGCGTGAGAGCGCCGCCGCTTTCTTTCTCAAATTTGCGAACGCAGATTGTGAGAAAATTGCTATTGAAAATCCTGTAGGCTATATGTCGAAGCACTATAAAAAGCCTACGCAGATAATCGAGCCGTATTTCTTTGCGGCAAGCACCGAGGACACAGAAAACTATGTTACAAAGCGGACCTGTCTTTGGCTCAAAGGCTTACCAAAGCTAAAACCAACAGCCGCACTGCCACGTCCTGCTCCATACAGAAAGTATGTTACCAAAAGCGGAAAGGTCAAGGGAGTGTGCTGGGCGATGAAAGTAAGCGGCAAAAATCAAGCTGAACGAGCTAAACAGCGTTCCAAAACCTTTATGGGAGTGGCAAAGGCTATGGCTATTCAATGGACAGAAAAGGGGTGAACACCTTGAAAGTTATCATTGAGAAGAATGGAATAAACGCTCATTCCGTAAACGATAAGGCTGTCATTTCTCACGGAATTGCTCAAAAAACCGAGCTTTCCAAGAAAAGCGGCGGCAGGCTTGAAAAACAGCAAATCCGTTCCATTGGCGGTGTAGAAAACACTGCGGAAGAACAGCCGCAGGGCAAGCCGTCTGCGGCGGCGCAGAAGCGAGAGCATTTCGCAAAGAATAAAATCAACGCTTCTCACGAAGTTCCGAAATCTGCTGAAATTCCTAAAATCGTTTTAGCAGAACATACTCCTCATTCTGCCAAGGGAGCAAATCCTGACGAGCTGGCAAAATCCGCTGACATTTCCAAAGGCAGAACAGTCGGTGAAAAACAGCTTTCTGTCAAGGGCGGCAAGCCTGATGTAGTGCCTAAAGCTGTTGATATTTCCAAAAAAGGAACAAGCGAGTGCAAGCCGCTTGCCGCAAAGGGCGAAAAGGCTTTCCGAACAGGAAAACCGAAACCCTCCGCTTCTGCGGCAGCTCATTGGAAACAGCGATTAAAGAACAAACGGCTGAAACTTGCTCCCCGAAAGAAATACAAGGTCCTGAATAACGGAGTTGTAAACAGCGGAACAATAACCAAACGCAGAGCGAGGGTGATTTACAGCCAAGTCCCTGCGAAGCTCAAAAAGCTGAAATTAAAACGGCTTCAGAAGCGCAGTTTTAAGATTAACAAGAGCCAAGCCGAGCTTATGCAAATGGCTATGGGAGGCGGCTCTGTTAGTTCGGGCGGCGGCAGACTGAAAAGGCTCGTTCCTATGGGTGTTTCGGGTACGAAAAAGGTATACCGTATAGCAAAAAAGCCTGTTAAAATGCTCAAACAGGAGTTTTACTCCAAGAGCGATAAAAACGAAACAGGAACAGAAGCCGCAAAGCTCGGTCTTAAAACCTACGATTATGCAAAGCAAGGTGCGAAAACTGCTGTTGAAACAGGTGTTAAAGCAGTTAAAAAGAGCAGACAACTAACAAAACGTGTTTACAAAAAACTGCATAAGCCAACCACGGCAGAATTGAAGCGAACCCTGCGAAAGCGAATTTATAGGAACAAGCTGAAATCACAGGTCAATTATTTGGCGAAACAGACGGTTCGCAAAGGCACTAAGGCGGCTGCCAATGCCGCAAAGATGGCGGCGCAGGCTGCTCAAAAAGCTGCACAAGCCGCTGCAAAGGCTATCACAAGCGCTGTTACAAAGATAGCCGGGCTTATTGCTGAAACAATGCCATGGAGCTTAATCATCATCGGAGCTATTCTGATTATCCTCATTATTGCTTTGATGTTCGGATCATTCCTCGGCGGCGCAAGCGGTTCGGTCGCAGGCGGCGGTGCGTGGCTTGTGGATGATAATTCCTCGCAAACTCCTGAGGAAATATACGAGGGATATAAGAAATTTGTGGAACAGGCAAAAGAAGTTATGGAAGCACAGGCAAAGGAGGCTCTGAAAACGCAAGTCACTTCATTTTGCGACAGCGATACAACTGCACCAAGGAAGATAATTCAGTATATCGACAAGGATAACAATATTCTGCGTTATCCCGCTTCTGGTGCAGACAGCACGATAAATCCTCTTATCGACAGTTTTGGAACAGAAGACTATGCCGATTATATGTCCCTGCTGTTTGTCCTGATGACAAGAGAAAAACAACAGGCAGACGGTGTGACAGATGATATGATATATGACTTTGATTTCAAAAAAGAAGATTTTGAGGAGTTTATGAAAACGGTCAACGAAAACTCCTGCCGCTGGGGCGATACCTTTGTAATCAAGACAGCGGTGGAAACTTCCCCGGAATACTGTCCGGGTCAGAGCTGCAAGCGCAAAACGAAACCGGGCTGTAAGTGTTCCTCATATACTGACGAGGACGGAAAAGTACACCATTACTGCGGCGGACACCCGTACTGCCCGAAGAACCACACCAAACTCACGGTCAAACTTTACACCGTGAAAGACTATTACAACAAGGAATATCCCGAAATCTACAATTTCACCGATAACGAGAAAACTCGCTATGAAGCGTCGAAAGCGATTATACAGGGTATGATTGACTATTGGGAGGGTGGTAACAATTAAAAAACTGTATGCCTATATCACGGGAAAGAGCATAAAACAGCGTATCTGCATTTGTATTGTGGCAACCGCTATGATAACGCTTCTTGTGTTTACGATAAAGGCGAATTTCTTTGACAGACCTGTGGATAATCCGCAGACGGAAATATCCGAGAGCATTGAAACAAGCGAGGGCGAAATCGCAGATAATGTTCCCATCGAAAATGAGCTGCCGCAATTCCGTATCAGCTTGATTGACGTGGGAGTTTTGCTTGCGGTTGTTATCGCCTACGGTATTCATAAATTCCGTGAAAAGCGAAAACAAAGGAGGTTATAGTATGCCAAGTTTTTTACAAAGGCTGAACAGTCTGAAAAAGCAGTCAGCCGAAAAGCAGAATGAGATTTTAAAGCACAACAAAACAATTTCAGACGCTCGAATTAAAATTCAGCAGCTGACCGCAGAACTTGCCGACCTCAATGAGAGTGCTGAAATGCTTGAGGGGCGTATTCTTTCCGATACACTACGCAAAAAAGGAATTGATATTTCAGAGATAACGGCGGCTATTGAAGCGGGGCTGTTCGACAAGACCGCTGCCTCTCCGACCCCGCCAGAAGTCGAAAGTGCTACATATAGCACCGAAAAATACTATGCCGAAAACAACGACACATCAGACAAGGAGGATATTGATGAAGTTAGTGATAGCTGAAAAGCCGTCTGTTGCCCGTGATATTGCCGCCGTAATCGGTGCAGACGAGAATGTGGACGGCATAATGCGTGGGAATGGGTATCTTGTCACATCTGCGCGAGGACATTTAGTCCGCCTGAAAGAGCCGCAGGAGTACGACAGCAGATACGTAAAGTGGAACTTATCGGATTTGCCGATTATTCCTGAATTTGAATTTGTGCCGATTGACAATGCCAAGGACGTACTCTCTCGGCTCGATAAGCTGATGAACAGCTCCGAAGTTGACGAAATCATCTGCGCCACCGACGCAGGACGTGAGGGTGAGTGCATATTCCGCTACATATATAACTATGTCGGCTGTAAAAAACCTTTCAAGCGTTTGTGGATTTCCTCGCTAACGGCAGAAAGCATAAGGAACGGCTTCAATCATCTTCTTCCTGCCGCCGCCAAAGACAATATGTATGCCGCAGGAATTACCCGCGCCAAGATAGATTGGATTTGTGGTATGAATATGACAAGGCTCTACACCAAGCATTTCGGAGCGTTATGCTCCGTCGGCAGAGTTCAGACCGCAGTAGTCAATATGATAGTTCAGCGTGACAGCGAAATCGAGCATTTCACAAAAAAGCCGTATTTCAAGCTGAAACTTGATAACGGTGCGGAATGGTTTTCAGACGAACAGGACAGCTTTCCTACCCGTGCCGAAGCAGAGAGCGTAAAGGCAAAGTGTGAAAACTCGCCTTGTAAAGTTGTTTTCGTCAATGCAAAGCAGAAAAAAGAAAATCGCCCTCTGCTTTTCTCGCTCACCTCATTGCAGGTTGAAGCGAACGACAAACTCGGATTTTCTGCGGCTACAACGCTTGCCGTTATGCAGTCGCTCTATGAGAAGAAGCTGCTCACCTATCCCCGAACGGACAGCAGCTATCTGACGGAGGATATGGCGGCTGTTCTTGAGGAACGGGTTGGTATGCTCCGTGTGATGAACGAAGCGGCTGACGAGGTGCTTGCGGCAGGACTTAATATTGACAGCCGCATTATCAATAACAGCAAAGTATCAGACCACCACGCAATTATCCCTACCGAATATATTGCAAATGCGGCAGGTGCAGAGCTTTCAGCGAATGAAAAGGCTGTTCTGGATATGGTTATCACTCGTTTTCTTGCAGCACTCTCGCCGCAGTATGAGTACACAGAAACGGAATATGTCTTTGAAGTAAGCAGAGAGCATTTCAAATGCAAAACCAAAACTCCGAAAATCTTCGGCTGGAAAAGATTTTACGCCGACAGCGGCGATGAAAATGCAGTTACAATTGCTTACGCCGAGGGACATAGTTTTGAAGCAAAGGACCTAATCATCTCTGAGTGTGAAACACAGCCGCCGAAGCGTTTCACCGAGAGCACGCTCCTTAAATCAATGGAAAATATCGACAGGCGAATTGAGGACAAGGAGCTGTCGGAATATGTTTCGGAGCGTGGTCTTGGTACTCCTGCGACAAGGGCGGCGATTATTGAGCGCATAATCAAAGTGGGATATATCGAACGCAAGGGCAAACAGCTTCTTTCTACTGATAAGGGGAGAAAGGTAATATCGCTTCTTCCTGACGAAATTAAGTCCATTGAAATGACCGCCACAATGGAATTACAGCTAAGTGCGATAGAAAATGGCACAATATCCGCTGATGAAGTCATATCGGCGATAGTCAGCAAAGTCAAGACGATTATCAACGCTGAGAACAGCAGGGAGCATATTTCTCTTGCCCCGCCCCGTGAGCCTATCGGTAAGTGCCCGAGGTGCGGCGGTAATGTCTATAAGTTCGTTAAAGACAGCAAAACGATTTTCTACTGCGAAAACTCGCCTAAGAGCTGCTTTTTTCGTATCTTCGAGGACGATTTCTTCTTTACCTCCAAAGGCAAAACGATCACCGAGGCTATTATGAAGAAACTTCTGCTCTGTGGGAAAGCAAAGATAAGCGGTTTTAAGTCGGAGCGAACCGGAAAGACCTACGACGCTGTTGTTTCCTTTACGGACAGGACGGACAAGAACGGAAATTCAAAGGTGGGTTTTGCTATGGAATTTTCAAACAAGAAAAGGTGATGTGCCGATAAAGCACATTGAAGAAAGGAGATTTTCAATTTGTATTTTTTCAGAGTTGAAATATCAAGTTTTGACGACGCTGCGAAAACGTTGTTTATTATCCCCGAACAGAAAGCCGATGAACAGGGTGTTCCCTTTGAGGATAAAATGCTCACGCAGACCGCCGATTTCAAGCAGTTTGTCAAGGAAACGCAGACTTGTATGGTTGACGGAAAATACACGCAGTTCAAGACCGCCGAGGTTTGTGAAAGCATTACCGAACAGCAGTTTGAACAGCTTATGTCCGAGGGCAAGGCTGAGGAAATGGACAGCAATTCCTTTTCGATTTCCATGGGCTTCTCTCCGAAAAAGGGCGGCGCCAAAAAGGATTTCAAGACGCTCCTTATAATCGGCGGTGTGGCAATAGCACTTATTGCTCTGCTGATTTTCTCGTCCCTATCTGGCGGTAATAAGAGTGATGTTTCCGAAACAACGGGGAGTACCGAAACGGTCGAAACTACCTCAACGGAAACGGAAAGCACCGATACTCCCGAAACAGCCGAAAGCTCTGCGGCAGAAAGCGAGCCGCCCATTACTACAAGCAGTTCTGAAAGCGCAGAATATGTTGACGAGCCTACAGATACCACAAGCGAGCCTGACGATGAAGCGAATGAGGACGGCTACACCGACAGCGGATACAGCGGCGGCTCATCTTCGTCAAGCGGTGAGAGCGGTATATACACCATTTCATTTAATCTGAACGGCGGCACGGGAACACTCGACAGTATTTCCGAAAAGGCAGGACAGTATGTCGTTCTTCCGTCTGCCGAAGAAGCGGCGAAAACCGTTTCAAAAAAGGGCTACAAGCTCATAGGCTTCTCGGATAACACCGAGATTGCATATCCGCTTTACAACTATAAAATGCCCTATGAAAATGTAACTCTGTTCGCCGTTTGGGAGCCTGACACATTCTATGTTACCTACAATTCCAACGGCGGCACAGGACAGCTCTCCAAAGCTGCGGTAAAGTACGGCGCAGATGTCCCTTTGCCTACGGATATTCCTGTGTATAAGGACGGTCTGTATCTGAACGGCTGGGCGAAAACAGAGGGTGCTAAAACGGCACTTAAATCTCTGAAAATGCCCTCGGAAAACCTTACGCTTTATGCCGTGTGGAGCGAGAAAAAGCCAACTGCGAAAATAACGCTCCACTTTGACGATAATGTCCAGGTCGTGGAAAAGGAAATCGGATCAACCGTGGATATGCTTGACAGTTTCGGTGTATTCAAGGACGGTTATTCTGTTGAGGGGTGGTATTTGGATAACTCCCCCGTCCGTCTTGAAAGCCTGTATTTAAGCGAGGACTGCGATGTTTACGCAAAGTGGCAAACGGCGAAGTACATCACGATTACCATTGACCGAAGCTATCTGAATAAGAAAGCGGAAACATATAAAGTCCCCTGCGATATGACAGGTGCGGCTGTGCTGAAGCTGCCTGTGGTTGATGATAAGAACGATATGTTCAACAGCGTTTTCGGCTGTACCTACGGTTTTTCCGACAAGAAACAGACGGGCGAATTTGGCACAATCAAGTATTTCGGCGGTACGGAATGCAAGTTCACAAAGGACACCACGCTTTATCGAGTGCTGAACGAATACGGCGGCGGAAACGGCACAAAGGAAAATCCCTTTATCATCAGCTGTTACGACCAACTCATTCGGCTTTCAGAAGAAAAAGCAAGCGGATATTTCATTCAGACAGCGGATATTAAGTTCCCGTCCGAAGTCAAGCGTATTCCCATTGACACGAAGAAAATCTCCCGTGGCTATGAAAATAAGTCCTATGATTTCTTCGTGTATGACGGACAGGGATTTACTGTAAGAAATCTTTCCGGCGAGGGCGGTTTGTTCGGAGATATTGCGGGTGCAGCAATCAAGAATGTTGTGATTGACGGTGCGAAAATCAAGTCGGGCGATTACGATACCGTCGGAGTTCTTGTGAACAGAGTTATCTCCTATTCGTTTAAGTCTGCCGAGGAAAACGATAGTTTCGGAACGGGCAACAGCAAGATTACTAATTGTACCGTAAAAAACAGCAAGATTTACGGAGAGGGCGCAAAGAATATCGGCGGCTTGGTAGGCAACGGCGGTGTTATCTCCTACTGTTACGCAAGCGAGGTTTCCATTGAGGGCGGCGATAATGTCGGCGGTATCGTTGGAAACGCTTGCACGGTCAACGGCTGTCTTGCAAGCGGAATTACCACAAGCGGTAAAATCTCATCGGCAGGCGGTATTTCCGGCACGGCTTACGGAACGGAGATATTTGATGACGGCGATAAATCCTATATGTCGGGCGGCACGATTATAGGATGCGGAGTACGCACATTCACCTCAAAGGCAGTCAACAGCGGCGGCATAGTTGGTACGGCTACCGCAGATACAAATTCCGCTTATATCAAGAGCTGCTATGCGGCGAATATTTACCTTAACGGCGAGAACAACGGCGGTATTGCGGGAGCTGACGGTAAATACAAGGCGCATAGAATTGTCTATTGCCTTGTTGACAGCGCAAACAATTACCCTGTTGTCGGCGGTGACAAGGTGCGCTCGATAAGCAGGAGAATGGTGCTTTCCGTTCCGGCAGACAGCGGACTAACGGTTGACGGAGTGCTTTCTGTATTAAACGCTGCGGGAAGCGGCTTTGATAAGTGGGAGCGTTCTGAAAATAAAAACGGCGGTTATCCTTTTCCGTCAAAAATCACTTTTTAACAGGAGGAAAAGACTATGACAGCAGAAAACAGAAAGAGCAGCAACACAGAATGGCTTATCGAAAAGCTCCGTGCGGCAGAGCGTGAGCGTGACGAGGTTATCGAACACGCAAGAGGTCTGGAGATTGACAATCTCCGTCTGCGTATGAAGCTGCAGGCTATCAGCAGTATCGTCGGTGATGAGGTTTATGTTGAGGATATGTTTATCCCCGACGATGAGTTTGCCGACATTGATATTCCCGAAGCCGAGGGCGAATGCAGAATGCCTTCTGTATAACGAAAGGAGCTACATAATGTATAACAAAATCACTCTTATGGGCAGACTTTGTGCTGCTCCCGAAATGAAAACCACGCAGAACGGCATTACTTATGCAAGGTTCAGAATTGCCGTGAACCGCAGATTTCACAGCAAAAACGAAGAAAACAAGGTCGATTTCTTCAATGTAATTGCTTGGAGAGGTACTGCGGAGTTTATTTGCAAGTATTTCGGCAAGGGCAGTATGATTATGCTCGACTGCAACACGATGTTGCACAGCGTTCGCCCAAAGCGGCGCAAGGACGCGCCGCATAAAAGCGAACGCCGGGCGAATATGCAGACGCAGCAGTATGAGGACAGAAACGGAAAGCAGGCTGCTTGGTACGAGGTTGCGGTTGACCGTGTATGCTTCACAGGAGAGCCGAAAAAGGAAGCCGGCAATAACAGAAACAGCGGCAGAACAAATGGGAACAACCGTACATATTCAAACCGTCAGAATGGTTATGATAGGTCCTCTTACAGAAATGAACAGCAAAAATTCAATGACCCGCCGGACGACTATCCTTTCTGACCGATAAAAGTTGTGCTATCGGCTATACGGGCAGAAAGGCAAATATATGACTTTGGCAGAATTTGTGAATACAATCGACGTGAACAGTGCTGTAACTATTGCCGTATGCGTTGATGATAACATTTATTCGCCCGAATGTGACAATATTCAAACCATAACCACAACGATTTTTGCATTTATCCCAAGTGTGCTTGATACAGAGGAATATCTGTCGGGAAAGTTCTGTAATGCCAAAATCGTCAGCATTAAATTCATTGAGGAAAACACAATTCAGATTTGGCTTGATAATTCAGACGAATACTCGCTCTGCGACTGATTTTAACAGGAGGTTTTACTATGGCAGAACACAACACGACATTTGAAGTGTCGAGTATGACGCAGCTCAACGGAAATAACAATGTCAAGGCTCTCGCTAATGTGGTTATCAATGGCGAGATAGCCGTGAACGGTATCAAGGTTATGCAGAGCGAAAAGGGACTTTTTGTTGCAATGCCAAGCAAAAAGGTCGGCGGTGAGTTTATGGATGTCGCCCACCCTATCACTGATAAGGCATATCAGCAGTTAAGCTCTGCGGTCCTGACAGATTACAGCAAGCTGGCGGCTTCCGGCGAGAGGACAATGCGAAACGAACTTGCAGCGGACAAGTCAAAGCCTGTCACCTCACAGATTGGCGTATCTCTCCGCCCCATAAGCGGCGGCAAGAACGTTGTGGCTGCGGGACAGGTTTCCATTGACGAATGCTTTGTTATCAAGGACGTTAAAGTTGTCAAGGCGGCAGGAAAACCAGAATTTGCGGCTATGCCGTCTTACCAGAACCAGAACGGCAAGTATGTTGATATTGCAAATCCTATTACTACCGCAATGCACGATAAGCTGAGTGAATCCGTTCTCGACAAGTTTAAATCGCTTGAACAGATACAGTACCGCGGCGTTAAGTATGCGGAACTCGGCGACAAGAGCCAAATTGCATCACTTCCCCGACAGAACAACGGCTACGCTGAAAAGCTGATGAATGAGCTTGACAAAATGGGAATTACATATCAGGCGCGTATCAGTTCTAACAGCGGCACAACAATATCGGTAAACGCTGCGGACAAGCCCAAACTTGACAGCATTAACAAGGCACTCAAGGCAACGCTCAATCCCGAACAGCCCAAAGTGGAGAATAAGCCGCCGAAGCACGGTTTCCACTAATCATTAGCGGCATATAGGCAGGTATCCCCTGATTGTAAGCGGTCGGGGGATATTTTTGTGCAAAAGTTATAGCAACAGCAAAAAGCTCTTGGCTTTTATACTTTAATGTGATAAAATACAGTTAAAGGAGGATAATCTGAATGGCACGAATTGACAGGGTGCGTGAAAGCTACGAAGCTATAACCGAACAGCTTTTCGGAGATAAGACAGCCTTTGAACACTACCTAAAGTTTGCGGGAAAGTTATTCAAGCTCTCCTCTGAACAGACTATGATGATATACGGAACAAATCCCAAAGCCACAATGGTCGCAGATTTCGACACTTGGAAGAAATTCAGCAGATTTGTTCAGCGCGGAGCAAATTCAATAGCCGTCCTCGATAACGGCAGCTTGAAGCACTATTTCGATATAGCACAGACGGCAGGCTCAAAAACACCGTATCAGTGGACACTAGATAAAGATACAGCAAATGCCGTTATCGCCGAAACATTTGAGAGAGAGGGTAAAAGTTTCAGTTCGTTTTCGGGCTGCGTGAATTACCTCGGCTCGGCAAAGGCTCGTGAAAATCTCGGAAGTGTTGTGGGAACGCTTAATATTCCCCCGAACGACAGAGCTGCTTTTGAAAAGTCATTTATCTCTATGACGCAGTATTTCATTGCGGCTCGGTGCGAGATGGGCGGTTCATTCAAGTACAGCGGGAGCGTGGATTTATCCGCACTCGATATGCTTCACAGCAAGGCTGAAAAAGAAAAGCTCTGTGAGTTCGTACAGCTTTCGGGCAAATCGGTACTGTTATCACTGGAGAAATCCATTAACGATATTACGCTGCAAAGGAGGACTATTGACAATGGCAGAAATCAGACAGATATGGTGCGAGGACGACAAGAAATTCTATCCCGAAATCAAGGAGGAGAACGGCAGGACATACAGACTCGACCCGGCAACGTTCGTGTATCTGGAACAGCTGGAGCTGGGTCTGACGGACGAGGAACAGGAGCTGATGAACGAGCCGATAGGTCGGTGGGGCGAGGAATGGCGGAAGTATATGACGGAAAATCACCCCGAAGTAATTCCGTCCCTGAAAGGTCGCCTGAAATGGGAGCTGATACCTCGGCAGATAGACAAGGAAGCGAGGGAATATCGGACGCTGCTGAAGAAGCAGTACGCACAGAAAAATCCACGTCCGACAACATTCGTGGAAATACGGAAATGGGAGAACACTCTCGGAATGATACTCGACAGAGCGGTGATAGAGGATATAGTTCATCAGTATCGGGAGTAAGCGGTGTTACATATAGCACCGAAAATACAGAACAGACAGCGGAGGTTAATGCCCCCGCTGTTTCTGTTTCTGCGGATAAATCGGAGCTGCTCTCCGCTTTGGAACAGCACCGTGAAATTCTCTTTGAGGACGAGCCTGAACATACGATTGCAAACGCCAATTCCGGCAGAGCCACAAATATGAGAGTGTCGTTTGATGAGGACTTAGGCAAATTCATTTTGCGAGGCGACTACCGCAAAGGAAATGAATTTGTTGATGGTGCTTGGCTCTCTGATAAGTCCACCGCCGCCGAAATGGAACAGCTCATCAAGCAAAACGGCTATAAAATTAGAGGGTACGGTGAGCTGTCAGCGGAGAAAGCTGAACATACCGACAGTCAGGCAGAGGATTTTCGCATAGTTGAGGAGAAAACACGGAACTATCTCCGCTCCGAGCGGGAAAATTCTGCGCTCTATCCGCTTGTGCTTTCCGAAATGGACAAGAACAGCGAGCTTGCGGAAACCGTTTACGGCAAAGTCTTTGCATATTGCTACGAAGATAAGATTTTGCTTGCAGACGTCCCCAACAAGGATTTAGAGGAAATGATTGCTTCTGCTGTTAGCGACAGAACAGATGAAATGCGGAAGAATGTTTCAACGGATTTACTTGACGGTGTTGATAAGTTTTATGTTAATGCGGAAAATGAGAGCGTTACTTGGGCTTACTTCAATCCCGACAGTTCCGCAGGCGGTCAGCTGGTGTACCACACTTTCAGCTATGACCAACTCTTTGAAGCAATAGTTAAAAATGAGCCGCTTGACTACCTCGAACAGGTTTCCAAAACCGAGCTTGTTGATGTTACCGAGCCGAATTTCACGGATATTGCACGGGAGTTTCTTTCCGACTGCGAGAGCTTTTATTCTCGTTATGATGATGTAAGCGCAAAGCTCTCTGCGCTTGTTGAGCCGCGGTATGGTATTTTTCAGCTAAAGGACGGCGAGGAGCTGCGTGACTATCGGTTTGAGTCTGCTGACAGATTGAAGAAAAACGGTCTGTATATTGACCGTGAAAACTACGACAGGGTTTATCGCGGCAGATTAAAAGAGGGCGAAACGCTTGACGATATTTACAAACGATTTAATGTCGATCACCCCGAAGATTTCCGAGGACACTCGCTCTCGGTAAGCGATATAATCTGCGTTAAAAGTAACGGCACAACTGCCGCCTACTATGTAGACAGCTTCGGATTTACCAAAGTACCCGATTTCACGCTCTCACTTGAAGAACGCAAAGCAAGAAGAACGCTTACGGACAGTATTTCCCTATTGGCAGAAAACCAGCTTGCGAGTGATGAAATGGACGATTTGGGCAATAAGCTGTTCAATTATGACAATGCTCCGAAGTACAGCAATTCTTCGGGATATTGGATAATGGGTGCTGGGCTTCACGCAGACGAGTTTGAGAGCCTGACCGCCCGATACCATAGCGGCGAGGATATTCGTGCGGAGCTAGCGAGGAAAATCTATGGTATTACTGACCATATCTCGTTTTATGAATACCCACCGTCTGACGGTATCGGGAGAATTGATATTTCATCGGAAAAGACCGACAGCGGAATGACTTTCCGAACCAAAGGCGGCTTTGAGGTTACGCACTCTTGGGAAACTCTCGGAGAAGCCTTGATTACTGCCGCAAGGAAAGAATTTGACCGCCACGAAGAACTTGACAGAGAATATGTGCTGACCGAAGCAAAAAGCAGGATAAACGAATATACTCAAAGGGAGTTCGGCGAGGAAGCTGATTTTTCCGACCTGTCGAGAATACCGCTTGCCTATACCACTCACGAAGATACAGACGTAGAAATAACCGTATATGCCGACCTTGTGGATAACAAAATGGTGACATTGTACGGCGATAGTATTGCCGATGAACACCGATTTGAGGATCCTGACGATATGCTTTCTACTCTCGGAAACCTTGAATTCAGCGACCTTACTGTGGTGGCAAGCGAAATCGTGGAGAAATACACACCCACCGAAGAAACAGAAATTCAGTCAGCAGGAGAAACAGAACAGCAGGAAAAAATCAGCTCCGACGTTCATTCCGGCGGCTCTCCTTTTGGCAATGAAACAGCCGAAATGCCCGAAACAGTTCAGCTTAATCTGTTTGGCGAACCTATGGAAAATGACAAGGTTCTCGAAAAGACTATAATCGGCGGCGTGGATATTGAGGAAGCGTTAAAGTATGAGCTTACTCACCATGGAACAGGCTTTCAGGACGGAAAATTCCGTGTTGAGCAGTTTCACCGTGAACACCCTGACGATACAAAGGAGTTTGCAAAATTTCTCTCCAAAGAATACGGAGTAGGCGGTCACACCTGTGATGGCAGGATTGATATGGCTTCACACGACAGCAAGGGTATTCATCTTGATATAAAGCTCGATAACGGTGAAAAGACCTCGGTGACTTGGAGCTGGCAGAAAGTAGCCGTCCGTGTGTCTGAACTGATTGATAACCAGACCTATATCACGCAGAAAGATATTGACAGCCGTATCAGAAATGCGCAGAACGAAATTTCCCGCTATGATACCGATAGTCCTCAATATCAGCGCAGTAAAGCAATTCTTGAACAGTACGGATTATCAGACCGCCGTGATGAACATGTTTCTGATAAAACCGACGAACAGCCGGGAACAGATCCAAAGCTGAAAGACACAGTTATCGACCTTACTGCTCGTCCCGAACATTTGGAAACTCCCGTTGAAAAACACGATTTTACAATTACGGACGAGAACTTAGGTACAGGCGGTGCAAAAACCAAATTTGCCGCCAACATCGCCGCTATCAGAACTCTGAAAGCAATCGAAAGTGAAAACCGTCTTGCAACTCCGGAGGAGCAGACTGTTCTTTCAAAGTATGTCGGCTGGGGAGGGCTTGCGCAGGCGTTTGACGAGAATAACAGTTCTTGGGCAAATGAACATAAGGAGCTTGCGGAAACGCTGACAGAGGACGAATACACAGCCGCAAAAAGCACGG
>ULRE01004198.1_pt1 | contig 20791 bp, 24 predicted proteins | sample 1955141 | NCBI WGS metagenome assembly ULRE01 (sample SAMEA4835674, study PRJEB28245) | human gut metagenome | biome: gut microbiome; material: fecal sample | place: Denmark | collected 2008
GAACATTTGCTCCAAATTTTTTATTTCGCATATCTGCTTTCATCGAAAATGTAATGTCATCCTCAAATGCATAACAGTTTTTTGCTCTTATCTCTATAATCATGGCTCATTCCTCCAAGTCACTTTTCTTCTTTACTTATCATTATTATATCATTAACTATTTTTTATGCAACTTTTTTTCACAAAAAATGTAGTTCAGAGATTAATTAAATTTAAAATAGCAAAAAGGACAGCCTCCTAGCCGCCCTCTACATCACACATACGCCACCTCCCTCACCACAATCTCCTCCGCACAAGCAATAATGTTATTCATCCTCACCACCCACAGCATCTGATTCTCAGCTTTTAACTGCTCTGTCACGCCTTGTTTCTCCTTCATCTTTTCCACAATCCTATCCAGCATCTCATGGCATTCCTCATCAATATCATGCAGATATTCACTTAGCCTTCCATCAAGCAACAGCTTCATATTGCCAATGCTGAAAATCCTAAATTGATTAGCAATGAAATGTGCAAGTGTCGTAATCCATGAATTCGTATTCTCTTCACTCCTGCAAGCTTTGCACTTCTGTCCATCTCATGATGTAGATAACTTTTTGAAATAGTGAAAATTCTGTCATCATCTCTTATTCCATAAAGACCGCTTATAAAATTCTCCATCTCAACAGCAAGAAAATCCGGCATGACAATGGTTCTGTTACTCTTTGGTGTCTTCGGATCCGTTATCACATCTTCGCCCTCCAGCCTCTGATATGACTTGTTTATCCGAAGCGTTTTCTTTTCAAAATTGAAATCTGCCGGTGTCAGGGCAAGCAGTTCACCTTCACGAATGCCCGTCCAATAAAGCATTTCAAATGCATAATAGGAAATAGGCTTATCTGCCACACACTCTAAAAATGCCTGAAATTCATCCTGTGTCCAGAATTCCATTCCCTTATTTTCTTCCTTTCCCATAGTTCCGGCTTTCCGTGCCACATTATCTTTCAGACCATACATATTTACTGCATGATTTAATACAACGCTAAGCTGATTATGAATGGTTTTCAGATAGGTAGGGGAGAACAACTCCCCATTATCCTTTTTCAGCTTCATAATCTCATTTTGCCACTGAATGACATCCGAGGTTCGAATATCATCCAGTTTTCGTTCCCCTAAATAAGGCAGAATCTTTGTCTCAATAATGTGCTTCTTTGTCAGAAAAGTATTGCGCTTTATTCTTGGTTCTAAATCCGTCAGATAAATATCCACAAAACTTTTGAAACTCATACTGATACTCTGATCCTCTTTCAGTTTGAAATTCCGCTCCCATTCAAGGGCTTCGCTCTTCTTTGCAAATCCCCTCTTGGTTTTCTGCTTCCTTGCTCCGGTCAAATCCTTATAATAGGTTCTCACCTCCCACATTCCAGTCTTATTATTCTTGATAACCGCCATCTATCCCACCTCCTTATCCGTAGATAGCCCGTAGATTCGCTTCATAAAATACTGTGTACTGACACGCCCTTTTAATGTCACGAATCCATCAGCCTCAAGTTCCGAATTCAGCCGTCGTATCAGTTTATAGGAATACGATAGTGAAACTCCCAGCATTTCCATTACATCATGTGCTGTCAAAAATCGCTTGTTCTCCATAAGCTAATGCCTCCTCTCTTATGTTTTATTATTCAGTTCATTTCCGAACGGTTGCGATGTGTATTATATTAGCAGTTCACTTTTGTACTGTTGATACTTTTCAGCAAAAAACATTTCACTTTGGCACTGTTGTTGTTATAATGTACGCGAAGGCAAAAATGAGCATGTCGTTTTGTACCTCGTGTCGTCGTGCATACTACAACCCTCATTAACCTTATAAGGAGCAGTAAAAATGGGCGAGAAATTCACCAGCCGAGTAGGCTATTTGATTCGAAATTTCAGAATTGCATCTGACATGACGCAAAAGGAATTAGCAGAGAAATGCGGATTAAATGAATCTACTATTAGAAACTATGAACTCGGAAACAGATATCCGGATAAAGCGACTTTATTAAGTATTGCAAACAATCTAGGTATCAGTTTTTATGCATTATCTGACCCTGATGTTGCCAATATATTCAGTGCACTTCATGTACTATTTGACATTGAATGGGCATACGGACTACGACCTACTATGAAAGATGGAGAAATATGCTTCAAATTTGAAGAGCGGCTTCCAAGTGCTGGTCCCCGTCCACCGAAAGACCTTAATAACTTCCGAAAGATGGTTGAGTATTGGGCACGTTTGCGAGACAAGCTAGAGGATGGAGAAATATTAAAAACGGAATATTATCTCAAAGAGATAAAATTTCCGATGAACCCGATAGATTCGGATAAGGAATATACTGTTTCGTTAAATCTTGACGATGATGACCAACTACTGGTTCAGAATCTGAATAAGGATGAAAAGGCAGTAGAAACTTCTGAGTTACTAAAAGACTTGTTTCCGGATTTCTCGTATGTGAAGAGGAAGAGGAAACCGAAGAAGGAGTAAAATACTTAAAGAGGCAAATATTATGGCAAAAAGCAAAAAAGAAATAACACATTTAAATTATGGCGAATTGCACATGTACTATCCCATCAAATTTGATACCAAATTATCGTTTTCAAAATTATGTGATGCATTATCCAAAAGTAATGTAAGTTTTAATAAAGAATATCAACAAAAAATAATGGATTCATTAGGTGTTTCATTAGCAAATACCGTCAATGATTTTCAGCAAAATATGTCTTGCACGGATATGGATGATATTGCCTTATCTTTTAAGGTACGTGACTTTGAAACAAACAAAATATATCAACCCCACCCTGACTATAAACCAGCTTACGAAATTAATGCAGAAACTATTAGAATAGAGCTACTTTCTTCCGATTCATCAATCTATCTAAATGTTGTCAATACAGAATTAGAAGCACTTCAGCAACGCATTTCAAGAATGCAAAAAGAATTCGAATTGTCCGATAAAATATATGGGAATTCCTTCACTTCAAACCAAGAAAGAATCCTCCTTTTGCCGTTTAAAGCAAAGTTATCTAATGACAAAATTGTTTGGATATACGCAATACTTTTTATATTTCGCAACAATATGGGAATTTTAAAATTAGAGCTTCCACTTATTGATACAGATATTACTCCTTTAAAAGAATATGATGCAGACTCGATGGTAAAATCTATTGAAAATTGTTGGCAGATTAATACTGTCGACTCTAATATAAAATTATCAGAGTTGCCCAACTACTATTTGAAATCCATAGTAGAAAACAATAAAATAAATATCATAAAATACAATGACGACATACGAAATATAATTTTCGTTGATTTCGATGAAATCCCCAGACAAATAAACAATATTTCAGCAGATATACAAGAGGAACTTTTTAGAATTATATCCGCACCTGTCCCTAATTATCCTTTTACCTCCTACACTAAGGATGCCAGAGAACATATTGAAAAACTTAGTTGGGGACAACATGGTATTAAGTATATCATTAAGACCAACGGAGGTGTACTTTCACTTATTGATAAAAACTTGTTAGACTACTATTCAAGTATTTTCAAAGAAAAAAATAATACCTCTGTCTTGGATGATAGTGATTATACATATATGTACAATATGTTAGCAAATGACATAAATATCAATATTGAATTTGCCATAATAATAATCATGTTAAAGAAAACAAACGAATGTAATGACATATATAACAAAACACAGAAAAAACATAACTTAGTCAAAATACGAAAAGAATATAATCAAAATATATTATTTATAAACGAACTGCAAAATACCTGTTATGGAACCGTTATAGAGCAAACTTCTCAAATAGAGGAAATGATGTCTCTCTATCTAAAAAGAGATATAAACACTGCTAATCAAACGGCATTAAATAATATTCTGAAGGATGAAGAACAAAAAAAGAATGAACATTTTATAAATTTCATATCAGTGGGAACTTTAATGCTTTCAATAGTATTTGGTCTACCATCCATTTATGAATCTTTGAGTATTTTACGAAAAACAACTTGGGGAATCTTAGAAAATAATATCCCATATATAACCATAGAAAACTCAAGTATAATTCTATGGCTATTATTAAACTTCTTTATAATAATATGGTTATTATTTAAAAAATAATTTCCAAAATTATTGTCATTTGATTGTCACGCAACCAAAAACGAGCCAAGAAACGCCGTAAATTCGGCATTTCTTGGCTCATGTACACTATTCAAACTCTTTTTCGAAAATCATAATCGCTATGATTATTCAAAAATCTCCTCGTTAAAAACGTATCATTTTGATACGTTTTTAATCTCATTTATGTGATTCAACTTCTCGTGTACTCAAATTGCACTCAAATCATATTATTCTGTTTCCTTTATAGTTGCAATTCTCTGAATCATATTGAATATTATAACATAGGGTGAATACATTTACCACAGAAAGATATTAAACAAATCTATGATTTGCAGTCATGCTTAAATTCCATGATTAACTTTTTGAACTCCTCATCTTTCATGCTAATATACATTTTTCCCATGTACTTTTTTTGAAACAACAACACCTTTCGTATTGAAAATTTGCATACCGCAATAATACAAAATCTATGTGCAAATTTTCTATTATCAGGCTCCATAAATGACATTCTTGAAAACAGATTTTCATATTTAGAATATAATTCTAAACTAAATTCTAATGGTATCAGCAAAAACATATATACAATCGGAATCAAAAAACTAACTATTGTATTGATGATATTTAGATTTTTATATTCACTTATTCCAAGCTTTATTGTCTCATACAACATCCAAAGTCCAGCTACCGCTAATACGAAATCGCATACCTTATGAACATCTTTGTATTCTTCTTTGTTTTCTGAGAAAACGCTCATTAATGAAATAAATGTAATAATCGGAATAATCATTAATTCAATCCAAATATTAAAAGTAAATGTACCCATAAAAAACTCTAATACAATTGTAATTTTTAAATTATCTTTGAGAACTTTACTTATATATTTATCATCGGCTTCGTTTGAAACAGCATTAGCGCAATAAATAAGCCCCGAAAACAGAAACCATATAACGATATCTTTTATGTAAATATTTTGCCAAACAGGCGAATAATAAAATACCAATGTAATAGCAAGAACATATAATAGTATTATTTCCCACAATATCCGTAATTTCTCGTCGAAAAAAATCACAACTACCTTCCATAAACATTTTCTCATTTCTTTATGCATTATTACATAAAGAAAAAATATTATGACCCATATTATTGTTGCCCACTCCCTTGTAGACAAAAATGACATATAATAATTTATCTCCTTTTCATTGGCTATTAGTCAATACTTTCTATTTTTCTTATACAATTCAAATTATTCATTGAATATTCCATCTCTGCATATATCCAATATAATGATGTTGAATTGCGAAAGTTGTATCACAACGAAGCATTTTGTAATATCAGTGAGTGGCAAAATTTACTTCTGACACTCACATCATATAATGTCAACTTACTAGATTACATACTTATTCATCATATGTTTCCTGCAACACGTCTGATTTTTCTTTATCATTCAAATATATAATCAAATCCTTAAGAAGAATTATATCGCAAACATATTCATTAGTATTAGCATCATGCAAATGATGCGTTACACCATGATATCTTCTTAATCCCTCATTACCAGAAATAAGAAGTGATTCTATTATATAATTATCTTTATATCTTTCCCCTGCCTCCCACGCAACTACAAGATTAATGTCATTTGTATTTTTAACGCCCGACTCAATATCTTCAATCAAACCATTTAGAGAGTACTTATATTCTAAAACCTGTGGATCAGTCAAAAAAACTTCTTCGTCGTCTATTATATCATCAAAAGCCTCTTCGCTAATACCCAATGGATTGATAGATTCATCAAATATTTGTAATTCTTTTGGCTTCTTTATTTCAATACGAAAGAGACTATCATAAGTACTCCTTTCATTTGTTGACATTATTTTTATTCCTCTAATGACTCCACCTGCAATCAATTGATTAAACAAAGCTATCACATCTTGCTCTCTTGTTGGATATGATGTGATTGAAACTTTTTGCATAGGATTAAAGAAATTTGGATTATCAATTGTAAGTGGGAAATTCTGTTCATGCTCTGTCATGTTTTTCTTCCACTCTGCCAAATCTTTCTCTCTTCTCAAATCCGGAGATGCCCCTGAATTTGCCCTAAAGCAAGACCTTACTTTCATCAATGGACCATCCATAAGACGTCTAGCAATATCTTTTCCTAAATCAGTAATTTCTTTTTTAAATCCTTTTCTACCTAAATCTGCCGAACAATTCTCAAAATGAATTAAAATATTAGCCTGTTTTTGACGACCTATATTTTTTGTTAATGGAATTTGAATTAGTTCTCCTTGAGGCATATTGTTTGCAGCTAGTTGAATCCCTCCATAAAGTACATGATTTCCCTTTCTAACACCTACTGAATTATCAATTCTATCCCATACTGATACCGAAAATACATATGAAAAAATAACCGTTATATTATATTTTTTAATATCAGCTTCTTGCGAGGGTTCAAACCTTATCTCTGAAAGCAATTTAGTGCAATTCCAACAATCATAAACAGCTTCAAGATTGGAGTATTTTGCAGGCATTTTATAATTCGGACCTGATTTCTTATATAATTGATCCATCTTAATTTTTATCTCATCAACACTCTTGGTCTTATCAAGAAATTCTTCAATAGAAAGATATCTCGGATTATTTGTCGTCTCTGTCGTGTGCATCCCATTTTTATCCCAAACATCAACAATGATTTTAACATCTCCTGATAGATTAATTTGGCCTAAACCAGTTTGCACTCTAAGAACCTTTAGCCATGCATCCGCCTTACTCAATCCCATCCATGACAAATCCTTTGGGTAACTTTCTGAATCGCACTTTATCGTCATAGATGTTCCACGATCTATTTGTGTAAAGAAAGAATCCTCAACTTCATTTGTGTCAGGAATAACCTGTGGATTGGAAGATGGCGCTGGATCATCTAACCAATGTCTTGCATCTTTCATAACACCTTTCGCAGAAAAATCTGGGGTTTTCGTAGCAATTTGAATATAATTAAACCCATATGCCAAATACGTGGTTCCTACACCTTTATGCCCTCTAGTATTTCCACCCGGTTTAAACGAAAAATTTGGTGCTAGAAATTTCACATATTCAGTTTCTTTAAAACCTATTCCATTATCAGTTACAGATATTTTATTATTTCTCAAATCAATTAGTACATGTATCTTTGCATCAAACCCATCCTCTAACTCGCGTCTTTTATCCACTGCATCTAGTGCATTCTGTATCAATTCGCAAAATGGATCATACCATCCTACATATGAATTTAAAATATTACATATCTCTCTTTTCACCGATCTAATCACTACTTCTTCATTTCCACTATACTTAGCATATAGTGGGTCAAATGCTTTGATATCGTTTTGCATCTTGCTCCTCCTCTATTTTATCCATTTTTTTTATAAATATACCAGTAATAAACCTTCCCAAACAGAATATTTACAACGTATTTTGTTGGCATCAGACAAAGAAATACCTCTAATCGTCAACAATCATCTTGACATTTTTTCGTTATATCTCACACGTGTATCACTTATTATACATTTTGCAAATTATCCTTCACTGCCTTTGCCACATACCAAAACATCACTGGTGGAATGGCATTTCCCAAAGCTCTATACTGAGCAGCCTCACTTCCAACAAGCTCGAAATCATCTGGAAAAGACTGTATCCTCGCCACTTCTCTAGGTGTAAATCTCCGGTATCTCTTTCCTTCCATAAGTACCGGATCTGTACTATTCAAAGACACTTTTGCCAAATGCGCCCCCACCGTATTACAAGGCTTATTAATATCCTGTGCCCTTCCTTTGTTCATACTCTCTCTTTTTTTCATCATTCCAGCAACAGCACGCTCACTAAAAAAATATTTTTCATCCACTTTATTCTCTATGACCTTTTTTAGTGATACAAATTTGTTTTCATCTTCTATCTCCACATCCGGAAATGAGAAATCTATGTTTAGATCTTTTCTAAATCCCACAATAATCACACGTTCTCTTTTTTGTGGCACTCCATAGTTTGCTGAATTCAAAATACGGTACTGAACATCATACCCACTATCTTCAAATTCTTTCAAAATCAAAGGAAATGCACTCTTTTTATTTGCCGTAAGTATGCCCTTTACATTCTCTGCGATAAAACATTTGGGTTGTCTTTCTCTTAAAATCCTACACATCTCAAAAAACAGTTTTCCTCTTTCGTCTTTTACACCGAGACGTTTGGGATTCTGTGCAATAATAGAAAAAGATTGACACGGAAAACCACCTGTCAAAATATCAAACTCTGGTATCTCTTCTGCCTTTACGTCTCTAATATCGCGGCTATCAGGCGTAATTCCAAAATTTTCTTTAAAAATATTACAAGCATTATCATCAATATCATTGGCGTAAACTATCTCCATGCCATTAGAATCATAATGTTTACCCAAGAAATCAAAATCACCCAACAATCCAACATCCGTTCCGCCACATCCGCAAAACAATGATGACACTTTTAATTTTTCCATGTTAACAACTCCTCAAATTGTCCCACTTGCTTGGGATCAAATGTTATATCTGCTCCATCCGCAGGTATCATATCGATTTTATCTTGTTTATAAAGTCCTACTGGATCTTGTAACAAAAACAATTTTCGTTCCGATTTACTAAGCAGCAAACGATATACGTAATATCTATCATGAGTACTGCTGGCTGTATTCCACTCATTTTTTGTCAAATGAATTCTGTTAAAATGTAATGGTTTTGAACTAATAGTCGTCTTGACTTCAATATATCTCTTTCGCTCATCTAACTCTACCGAACTAATATCATATCCAACAGCGAATTGAGTAGGTATTCGCTTAATCAAATGAATCAAATCCTCACGACCACCTAGTTTTATCCTCATGCACTCATGTCCATGAACCAGACTCTCACCTATGTCACCTATGTCTTTTGTTGTAAGCATATCATAATAAGTAGCAAGGCGTTTTTCAATCACATCATCTCTTTCAATAAAATCTGCTAATCCAGCATCTTTGGCATTTCTTGCATTTTCTTTTAGCTGCTTCAATTCTTCCGCATCATTTGCAATATATGCCAAAATATCTGTTGAAAAATCTGTATTCTTCATATCTCTATTGACATATGCAAACCAACCGTCACTACAAGCTTTCACAGCTTCCAAACTTCCGCGATGATTTTGTATCATATTGTCGTATCCATCAAACCACTCATTGGATTCACAAAATTTTATAATCGATTCTTCTTCCAACGTATTAAGATAGTATGTTCTACTATCATAAGTTTTCAAGAGATTTGCAATCTCCATGTAATCCAAAATATCACCTGCATAACGTACAACATCACCCGTTTGATCATAAGTCATTCTGTTCTTTCGATTATCTGAAATCCTCTTCCATGTATTCTCAACACCCTCGTGATCTCTGGTTACACGCAAATCATTAAATATACAATGACACACTTCTGGCTTAGTTATCCCAATAGAATTTCCACCTTCTCTATTAGCATATCTTAATAATTGCAAAATATATTGTGCCGGTTTAAATTTTACACCTTGCTCTATCTGCTCCAATACCGCCTTAGGCTTTATATGGGCGCCCGGATATTGGAAATTGTATAGAAATACTTTAAAACACTCAACCAAATCTTGATTATTAGCTAATTCTATTGCTCGTCTGCCCGGTTTATCTGTTGTCTCAGTATGTTGTATAAAACCAAACAATGCTGAAATCTCTGTTCTCCAATTATTTATTGTTTTCAATTCCCTATGTGCATTTCCCGGATATCGAAACAAGGCAGCATTTAAATCAGCAACAAAATCATTCGTTGCTTTCTCACCCACCCTTGAAATTTCCTCTGCAACATATATTAAAACATTTTCTATATCCCCTTTAAAGCGAGGTCTGACATGATGTAACCTAAAATAATACTCTTCTGGCATTTGATATTCAGCCATTATTTTCATCTCCTAACGCTTTTGTTAATTGCTCCGCAATACACTGTGCCATAAGTGGCGGAACTGCATTTCCCACTTGTCTAAACTGTTGCGTTTTGTTTCCTAAAAAGACAAAATCATCCGGAAACGATTGTAATCTTGCACACTCTCTAACCGTCGGTACACGATTATATTTATAGTGAAAATGATGTCTATGCCCTGTATCAATAGTAGGCGCAGGTTTATCACTTGCAAATCTTGTCCATGCAACATGGAAATTTCTACTGTTTCTATATTCCTCCGGCAAATCCTTATAATTTCCACCATCTGGAACCAATGATATTATTTTTTTTACTTTTTCAGAATGATTCGCAGCAACATGATTTCTAACTACACAAGAATTTTTTCTCATTAATTTTTGATAATCGTTCTGTGCATCTGTGAGATATGGCGCATTTTCACTGCCTAATTCATTTTCCAATGTCGGGAGATCAGACAATGCCATACTACAACTTACAGTTCTGGGATTAGCTTTCGGATATTCATAACATCCCTTTTTCATTCCCACAAACACTACACGTTTCCTATTTTGTGGCACCCCATAATCTGCTGCACATAGTATTTTATATTGGATTTCATATCCCAAATCAGTGAATTTCTGAATAATACTATCTTTTATCTGTCCACCGAATAAGCCTACAAGCCCTGGAACATTTTCAATTACAAACGCTTTCGGCTTGATTTCTTCCACTAAACGTATATATGTCAAATAAAGTTTATTTCTAGGATCGTCAAATTTTCTCGGGCCCGAAAGTGACATACCCTGACAAGGAGGTCCACCTATAATGACATCTATCGTTTTATTTCCTATTAAAGGCTTAATATCTTTTTCATATGTTACTTCTGTTATATCTCCACAAATTGATTTTGACCCTTTGTGATTTAATTCAAATGTTTCTAATGCCTTAGCATCATTATCTATTCCTAGTAAAATGTTGTAGCCAGCCTTTTCAAATCCATAAGATAAACCACCACATCCACAAAATAAATCAATGGCATTTAGATTTGTTTTCATTTTGTTTTTTTACCTTTCTATTATCCTCTGGTTTCTCTGCATTCTCTGGAATTGCCCAAGCTTCTCCCAACTTAAATGTACCTTTTATCCGGTTTTCAGAGCATAATATTTGTACTCTGCGTTGAGAAATATTCCACTTTTTTGCAGCTTGACTTGCTGTCATATATCCCATATTATTTACCTCGACTTTCCTTTATTATTATATTCTACGGGACGAATAAAAGCAACTTGATGATACAATGTATTACAAAAGTGCCTCGCAGCTAGCATACCAGCACAGCTACAAGGCGCATACATTTTTTCAATATCCCCATTTAGCTAACTATATACCTGTCATATATCCCCCACTCAACCTGAAATCGTTCAACCGGCGACATATCTTTCATCTTATCCATATTCTCCCGGATCTCTATCTCAGCAGCATGTAATTGCTCCTCAGTCTGTTCAATAAAATCCGCAGATATATATGTCATCCGTGCTTCTTTTGTTAGATTTTCCATATTAACCTGTGCCATGCCAGCTCACCCCCTTTCACCCAAACTCATTATCCCATCCTTGGATCTTGTATGCCTTACTGATTTGAACAGGTAATCGATTATATCTTATATACAACCTCTGTCAGCACTACTTCATCCACCCTATTTCTTATCGAATTCATCCTACGTACCCATTCCACCTGATCATAGCTTTTCAAATCTTCACTAATACCTTCTACCGCCATTAGCTGCTTTGTGAGCTGTTCTGTCATATTTTCTGCCTGAACCTGTATATCAAGACAGTGCTCTTTCAATGTGCCAGCCAGCAGCTTTCCTGTGTAAATGACCTTATGATGATTTTTCAGAAAACTCTCTCGGAGCATACCATACTTAGTTAGTGCCTGCTCTGGCTCCTCGTTTGCAAATATATCTGGAATTAAATAATCCCCTTCCATGCTATATATTATGTTCATAAATACCTCTCTTTCTCCGACCAGCCCGGTCAGCTTGCTCATTCCTTGCTCTTGTCTCTGCATTCTTTCTGTCAATTCTTTCCTGCATAGTTTCCTGTTCCGGTTTTCTCGTCAGGTTTAGGAACTCATGCAGCAGGTTCTTCTCCGTCAGAAACTTCTTCATTTCTTTTATACGATTTGTGAATTTCTCCACCCATGTTTTCAGATAGTCCACTGTCTTTTCAAGCTCGGCTATCTTCGCTTCATACTTATCCAGCAGCTTGTTTCTTGTAAGTGATTTCTCAAATGTCGCCACGATCCGGCTCCATTCGGACTTCTTGACCTTGACATACTCCTCACTGCCGAATATGGATTTGACTGGTGTTGCCGCTGCCTTTACTATCTTGACCCCTGCTGACACTTCTTTTGATATCTTGTCAATACCATCGGCTCTGACGCCATATTTATCTATTCTTTCCTATTGCTCTTTCTCCTTTGTTTCAAGCAATTTTACCTGTCCGGCAAGCTCTACTGTACGTTCCTCCAACTGCTCCACATCGGCATTTAGTTTCCGGGCTTCCACCTTCAACTGTATATTTTCATGGCTCTGCTCCATATTATTTTCCTTGATCTTATCTGCCCGTTCTTCCAAACTCTCAACCTTCCGCATGTCTGCCTTGTATATCTCCCAGAAATCGTTCAATGTCATGGTCGGATCAGAAGTTTGCTGCATTATGAAATGTGCATACCATTCCTCAGCTTCTTTCTTTGTCTTAAATCCTCGCTTCTGGGATTTCTTCTTGGTTCCTGTCCAGTCCGTCCATCGATACTGAATATGCTAACTATTCTGCGTAATTCCGTTATATACTTTGATAAAACAAGTTCCTTGCCACAAGATTTTGGCAATGCTGGGAGAATATCAATCTTAGAGTTCCTATTCCCCTTTTAAAAGAAGCAAGGAATTTGCAAAAAAACTTACAAGACATTGCATCTATGGTATATATCGAAACAGATGATTATGATTTTAATCAATTAAATATAAAACCTAAACCTATTGATTTAGATATCGATAATTATAAGGAACATGATGCATTTTTTCAGAGATTAAAGACACCATTATACAAGGAATCCGCAATGCAAAATATTTGATTTAGTGTGCAGTTGCTTGGATTACTGACGATGATATTTACAATGAATTACTCCAAAAAAGGAACAATGGTATTCAAATACGAATTCTTACTTCCGATGAACCTTCTAACAGTCGATTACTAAAAAACCTATGTGATAATTTTGAAGTAGTAAAAATTCCTCAATGGGGTGAAAACTCCCGGAACAGGATGCATGATAAATTCTGTATTATTGATCTTGAATATGTTATGCATGTCTCATACAATTGGAGTAGAAATGCAATTAGCAACAATGAAACATTAGCTACTGCACTGGATAAAGATTTTGTTAAAAAATTTGCAGATGAATTTATGTTTTTTTATAATGCGCACAAACATGATTAAAAGGAGGATACACATATGGATACTATATACACTACTGAATTAGTCGCTTTAGGAGCATCTCTTGCAGAATTAGCAGTAAAGGGAACTGCCACCGCAGTCTCAACAAAAATCAAAGCTATCAGAGATGAAAAGAATACTGATAAAGTTCGTAATACTTATGACGAAATTGTGAGCGAACTACTTTTGGAACGTGACGAAGCAATACGTATTGCACAGTCTTACAAGTCAGAACTTGAAAAAGTTGTCATTAGTGACGAAGATATTCAACACTTACATAATACCGTTTCAAATATACTTGAAATTATTAAATCTATACAAATCGCAAATGCCCTTCCAAAGGGAGAAGATGAAATTGCGAAGGTCAAATCTCAAGTTGAAAGTTATGAACAAATCAAAGAATTAATTAGTGTTGACACACTAAAAACAATGCAATTATTAGGTTTTAACTATAAAGCAGCAATCGGAGAGCCTTTAACAGAAATATGTGCAAATGCGATTTCAAAATTAGGCAATAAAACTACTGTATCTAAACGCAAATGAATATTTTGCACCCAACGCCATCTAAAAAATCCCTACAAAGCCCATAAATACAGGCTTTATAGGGATTTAACCCTTTATTCAAACTCAATCGTTCCAGGTGGTTTACTGGTCAGGTCATACATTACCCTGTTGACACCCTTCACTTCGTTTATAATTCTTGTCATTACCTTTTGGAGAACTTCAAAAGGTATGTCGGAGCAGTCGGCGGTCATGAAATCGCTGGTGTTTACTGCTCTTAAGGCTACTGCGTAATCGTAGGTTCTGAAATCACCCATAACACCTACGGAACGCATGTTGGTAAGAGCTGCGAAGTACTGGCCGAGCTTTCTGTCAAGGCCTGCCTTTGCGATCTCCTCACGGTAGATGAAGTCAGCGTCCTGGACGATCTTGACCTTCTCCTCTGTAACCTCACCGATTATTCTTATTCCAAGTCCCGGACCAGGGAATGGCTGACGGAATACAAGGTAATCAGGAATACCAAGTTCAAGACCTGCACGTCTTACTTCGTCCTTGAAGAGCAGACGGAGAGGCTCAACGATCTCCTTGAAATCAACATGATCAGGAAGTCCGCCTACGTTGTGGTGGCTCTTGATGACCGCTGATTTGCCAAGGCCTGATTCGATAACATCCGGGTAAATGGTTCCCTGTACCAGGAAGTCTACGGCTCCTATCTTCTTCGCCTCTTCCTCGAATACACGGATGAACTCCTCGCCGATGATCTTTCTCTTTGCCTCAGGCTCTGTAACGCCCTTTAACTTGTCATAATATCTCTGCTGTGCATTTACTCGGATGAAGTTGAGCTCGTAAGGGCCGTCCGGACCGAATACCGCCTCAACCTCGTCTCCCTCGTTCTTACGGAGAAGTCCGTGGTCTACGAATACACAGGTAAGCTGCTTTCCTACTGCCTTTGAAAGAAGTACTGCGGCTACTGATGAATCAACACCGCCTGACAGGGCGCATAATACCTTGCCATCGCCGATCTTCTCTCTGAGGCTATTTATTGTATCCTGAACAAATGTGTCCATCTTCCAGTCTGCCTTGCAGCCGCACACATCAATGACAAATGCATGTAACATCTTCATTCCTTCTTCTGTGTGCATAACCTCAGGATGGAACTGGGTTGCGTACAGCTTCTTCTCAACATTTTCCATTGCTGCAACAGGACATACCGGTGTATGGGCTGTAACCTTGAAGCCCTCAGGTGCCTCTGCGATGTAGTCCGTATGGCTCATCCAGCATACGGAAGTCTCCTTCACATCTGCAAATAATACAGAGTTCTTGTCTACACTGACCTCTGTTCTGCCGTATTCGCTGACAGGAGCGGTCTCAACCTTTCCGCCCATCATGTGTGCAATAAGCTGTGAACCATAGCAGATACCCAGTATAGGGATACCAAGCTGGAATATCTCAGGATCGCACAGAATAGCTTCGTCACCATACACGCTGTTAGGTCCGCCTGTGAAAATAATTCCCTTAGGATTCATTTCCTTTATCTTCTCAACAGGAAGGGTATAAGGATGTACCTCCGCATACACGTTGCACTCTCTTACGCGCCTTGCAATGAGCTGATTATACTGACCACCAAAATCAAGCACTATAACCAATTCTTTGTTCATTGTTGTCTCCTTAACACATAGTTTTCTTTAATGTAAATATAAAAATAATATAAACCATTATCAATCCGTAGTCCACACAATTATTTCATTTGTATTAATTTGCAAATAATCATCCTGCCACATTATCACTTTTCTTATATCAATCTACAAATAATTATTTTGCCGGTCACAGATCTATCAATGCCTATACTAATTATTTTATCTCTTCCTTTATTACCTCCACAGCCTTGTTAAACTGTGTATCCTTCTCACCCATGTAATCGTCTGCGGTGTAGTCATCCGGAAGGCTTACCTCCACATCAGGAGCAATGCCCTTCTTGTGGATGTCATTTCCATTTGGAGTGAAATACTTGGCTGTTGTGAGCTTCACTGCAGAACCGTCCTGAAGAGGGATCACACTCTGTACAATGCCCTTGCCAAATGTATTCTCGCCTACGATAGTAGCCACGCCATGATCCTTCATTGCACCTGTGAATACCTCTGAAGCACTGGCACTCTCGCCATTTACAATGACAACCATAGGCTTATCAAGGAATTTGTCATCTGTTGCCTCATATGATGAGATAACCTTTCCGTTCTTATCCTCTTCGTATACGATCTTGCCGCTGGCAAGTATGTCGTCACACATGCTTACAACCACATTGAGCAGTCCGCCCGGATTAGATCTTAGATCAACGATAAGTCCCTTCATGCCCTGGGAATCAAGATCATTAAGAGCCTCCTCGAACATATCTCCTGTATTTCCCACAAACTGTGTAACACGTATGTAGCCGATGTTGTCCTCAAGCATTTGATATTCTACTGTTCTGTTCTCCACCTGACGTCTTGTGATGGTAACATCATGAGTCTTCATGTCTGAAGATCTGTACACTGTAAGTGTTACATCTGTTCCAACCTCGCCGCGGATCATCGTCACAAGATAATCAAGATCGTCCTCTGTAGTGATCTCGTAATCGCCGATCTTGGTAATGTAGTCACCGGGCTTTATATCAACATCCTCTGCAGGAGCCCCCGGAAGGATATTTACGACTACAACCGCACCGGAATCCGTATCCTGACGCACTGTAACGCCTATTCCTGCATACTCACCTGAGGTGTCCTCCTGGAGCTTTGCATACTCTTCCTTGGTATAGTACTTTGAATAAGGATCATCAAGGGCTTCAACCATACCCTTATATATTCCCTCTTCAAGGGCTTCATCCTCGGCTCCAAAGTAGAATGATGAGTCGATAACCGCCTCGATCTTGGCAGCCTTTCCCAAAGTATTGTTGTCAATGACTGAACCGCTGTACTCAAGATTAGTGCTTCCGCCATCAGCTACAGTACCTCGTTTCACATTGCCGGATTCACAGGCTGTGAGGCCTGTCAGCCCTATTATGCACACTCCTGCTAACAGTATGCCTTTCTTTAATTTATGCATGTCATATCTCCTTTTTATTTCATATGAAAATATCTTAAAACAGCCAACTACTATTATACCGCTGCCTCTTACGCATTTCAACCAATTTAATATATGCCCGGCACTACTCAATCATATATCATACCTCATTAACAATAAAAGAACAGTCCCACAGCCATGCCACAGGCATGTAACCGCAAACTGTTCTTTTATTTATCATCCTGCCGGATCTGTTTCAATTCATCCGGATGTATTCTGATTTATAAGAAGTTGACAGGATTCACATATTCGCCGTTAAGCTTAACACCGAAGTGGCAGTGTGGACCTGTTGAGTATCCTGTACTACCTGCCTTGGCAATTACCTGTCCCTTTGATACCTGCTGCCCTACGCTTACACAAAGCTGTGAGTTGTGCATGTATACTGTCATGATACCATTTCCATGGTTGATCATTACGTAGTTACCTGCTGATGAGCTGTATGTAGAAATAAGTACTGTTCCAGACTCAGCAGCAACAATATCTGAACCTGATGGGCAAGGGATGTCTATTCCCTTGTGGAATGTACTTGCTCCTGCTACAGGTGCGCTTCTCCGTCCAAATGGAGATGAAATACGTGTTCCCTGTGTTGCAGGCCACATAAGACGTCCTGCGTAACCTGATGGATCATACTGGCCGCCTGAACCGCCGCCGCTATATCCGCCGTCTGAACCACCGCCGTTATTTGCATCAGCTCGTCTTGCAGCCTCCTCATACTTGGCGATGAGAGCCTCTGCGTCTTCCATTTCCTTGGCATACTTGGCAACTATAGCCTCCTGGGTGCCGGCGTCGTCCTTGTATTTGTTCATCTCTGTCTGCTTCTGACCTATAAGATCGTTAAGTGTTGTCTCCTGAACCTCAAGCTCAGTCTGGGCAACCTCAACCTCCTTAAGATCCTTCTCGAGAGTAGCCTCGTAAGTCTCTATATTCTTTCTTGTATTGATCAGATCATCAAGCTGTATCTGGTCGTAATTTGAAAGCTGCTCAACATATTCTGACTTGTTAAGCATATCTGAGAATGATGATGATGACATAAGAGTATCCAGATACTCTACATCGCCATTTTCATAGAGGAACTGTATTCTGACCTTCATGGCCTCGTACTGCTTCTCCTCATTCGCCTTTGCATCATCGAGCTTGACATTTGTCTCGTCAATCTCTGTATTTAAGGCGTCACATTCCTTCTGCTTCTCTGTTATCTTTGTCTGTACATCAGTAACCTGTGCGTCTAATTCCTCAATGGCTGAATTAACTTCATTTATCTTGTCGTTGATGGAATCCAGCACATCCTGTGCGTTGTCCTTATTGTTCTCTGCCTCTTCCTTCTGCTTCTTGGCATCATCGATGTTATCGGCTCTGCTGACAAATGAAGATGTATAAACCGTCGAACATGATAATACTGCAACCAATGCCATGCCTAAAGCAACCCTTGGCATTTTTTTAATAAATCTGAGTTTCATTGTATCCCTCCTAATAATGTTGAACATTAACCGTGTAACCCTGTTATACCTTTAAATGCTTTCTTGTGGTAAGCAAACTACCTATGAGACCTACTCCCACACCGAGAACAAGTCCTACAGGAAGGAGATACTTGAATAATTCCTGTCTGCTTACAAAAGCAAATATACTGGTTATAACACCAAATCTTCCTGCCACATACTCAAGGACTCTTCCATATATTTCATAGAAAAGTACCAGAGGTACCGCAGAACCTACAAGTCCTACGATAATACCTTCTATAACGAATGGTGCCCTTACGAAGAAGTTTGTTGCACCAATAAGTTTCATTATTGAAATCTCTTCTTTTCTTACGGTTATACCGATAGTGATGGTATTGCTGATAAGGAATATGGATACCAACATCAGGATGACGATTATTCCCACGGAAGCGTATCCCAACAGTGATGAAAGAGTTGTAATGCTATCCGCTGTAACATCTGAGCTCTTAACCTTTCTTACACCGTCTAACCCCTTTGCAAATGCTACAAATTCTGCCTGCTTTGATACATCCTTAAGTGTAACCTCATAGGAAGCTGCATTCTTAAGAGGGTTGTCATCACCGTAGGCTGCCTTGGCAGCTTCAGGATTGTCGTAATTCTGCTTACAGAATGTATCCCATGCCTCATCTGCAGATATAAAATCCATAGTCTCCACATAGTCAACTACTCGTATCTGTTCACCTATCAGATCTATTGTCTCCTGAGACGCATCTTCATTAAAGAAAACCGAAATAGTAACCTTGCTTTCAATCTCCTTCATACCTGACTGGAAGTTCATAACTACAGCAAATACTATAGAAAACAGGAACAGACATGAAACGATAGTACCGATAGATGCAAGTGAAAACAAAATATTTCTCTTAATATTTGAAAATCCCTGTTTCAGGATGTAAAAGAACGTACTAATCTTCATCTATGTAGCCACCTACTTTTTCGTCGCTTATTACAACGCCCTTCTTAAGTGTTATTACTCGTTTCTTCATCTCATTAACGATCTCTTTATTATGTGTAACAACCACAACGGTTGTTCCTCTCTTGTTGATATCATTCAAAAGGTTCATGATATCCATAGAGTTCTTAGGATCAAGGTTTCCTGTAGGCTCATCTGCCAGAATTATGTCAGGATTATTCACCAGGGCTCTTGCCATGGCAACTCTCTGCTGCTCACCACCTGAAAGCTCTCTAGGGTATGACTTGAACTTATCTGCAAGACCTACAAGTGTAAGCATTGCAGGAACTCTTCTTCTGATGTATCGTCCCGGAGTCTGGATTACTCTCTGGGCAAATGCAACATTCTCATATATTGTCCTGTCCTTAAGAAGTCTGAAGTTCTGGAATACAACTCCGATTCTTCTGCGAACCTTAGGGATATCTCTCCTCTTTATCTTATTATAATTATATCCCGCCACGCTGATACTTCCCTTTGTAGCATCAAGTTCCTTTAAGAGCAGCTTGATAAGCGTAGTCTTACCTGAACCACTGCTTCCAACTATGAAGACGAACTCGCCCTTCTCGATGTTGATATTAACATCCTTGAGAGCCGTCATGCCACCGGGATATGTCATAGTGACGTTTTCTAACTCTATCATAATCTGATTGTTCCTTTCAAATGTGTATCGTACACTCTCTCGTGGTAGTATACCTCATACTACAGATACAATATAATTCAAATTTGTGTAATGTTTGTGAAAAATCCGAACAAATTACCACAGTCAAGTGCATTGTAACATTTATGTAACATCTCGTCAACCTATTCTTGTTTACAACTATTTTACATCTCTGCCGGTGAAACAATAACACAACCGCTGCAAATTTTATCTGCCGATCGGCAATCAGCAAATATTCGCATGCAGGCATGCGGCTTTTCTTCGTTACCATAAAAAAATCCCGGATCTGCACCACAGTCCTCCAATGAACAACATCACAAGAGAAAAGTTACGGCAAAATCCGGAATTTATCCTTCGTGTGATCTTTTGCGTGATCTTTTCTATATCTTCATCTTCTATATTTTCTATCTTTAGTAATCTAATGACTCCATATACTTCATATACTTAACTACCATGAGGGCGATCTTAAATGTAATGGCATCCTCGAACACTCTCAGATCAAGA
>ULRE01060131.1_pt1 | contig 20778 bp, 16 predicted proteins | sample 1955141 | NCBI WGS metagenome assembly ULRE01 (sample SAMEA4835674, study PRJEB28245) | human gut metagenome | biome: gut microbiome; material: fecal sample | place: Denmark | collected 2008
AAGACCATACTTGATGCACTCCAATACGGCTTCATTAATTATCCTCCACTTTCTCACAAAATAATACAGCCTTCCAGTCTTCAAAGACTTTCGGATTCATAAGTTTTTTTCCTGTTACATATGCTCTTTTTCCAAGTTCTTCGCTTCTACCATCGACAATCTGCTTCATTGCTTTTTCCATATCTTCCACATTATTTACATCTATAAGCAAACCATTCTCACCATTACGAATTAATTCTCTTGGTCCTCCTGAAGGGCAATCTGTTGCAATGACAGGCATTCCCATACACATAGCTTCTATCAAAGCATTAGGCATTCCCTCATAATCCGAACTCATCACAAACATTTTTGCCGAGTTAATCTCATTCAGAACATCTTTATTTCTTCCAGGCATGATTACTTTCTGCTCAAGCTGCAAATCAAAGACTAATTTTTCTAAGTGCTTTCTTTCTGGCCCCTCACCATAAATCACCAATTTATAGTCTGGATATTCTTTGCAAAATGAACTAAATGCACGAATTAGCAACGAAAAATTTTTTTGCTTAGCTAATCTTCCCACACTAACAATAGTTTTATCTCGTTTACCTGCAAAAGGTTCAGGAATTCTTTCAGAATCAACTGGATTAGCAAGGACAATTCCTTTTTGTTGAATTCTCTTTGAAAAAAAGGATTTGGCCATTTCAGTTTGAAATATTATCCCCGTAGCAAAAGGATATGCAATTTTTCTTAAAAAACGTGTTACACTTGAATCAGGCATTACCCACGGATTATTTCTTTCAGATACATAAACTGGTATCTTGGTTCCTATCAAGGAAAGAATGACATAAATCCCTGTATCCTCTGGCATAGTTAAAACAATATTGGGACGTTCTTCGTGTATCATCTTTCTTAACAATGCATAACGCACAACTCGATCCACTACTTTGTTTTTAGCTTGTATACCCACTTCTCGAAATTTTATTCTCGAATCCAGATCATACATTACTTTCTCACGATCCATTGTTATAATTTCACATTTATATCCACGCTGAACAAAATAATTTGCCAATTGGGCAATGACTCGCTCTGCACCGCCAGCTGTCATGTTTCTCGTCACAATGATTATTTTTTCTTTTCTCTTCATATTAATTGTTTCCTCTTACCTTATTTAAGCAATCCAAATACAAATCCTGTAACACTTCAGTACTTGTTACAATATCATACCCTTTTTGAGCAATTTTTTGGCATGATAACAAAGACTGCTGTTCTCTATCTATTTCTTTACACTTTTTGATAAAGTACACAATTTTGTTTTTCCAGCTAGATTCATCTTCAAGCGAAACAAATTCCATATTTTCCGTAATATTTGCTTCTTTCGATACCTGATCAGACACAATACACGACAAGCCTGAGGCCTGTGCTTCAACTAGCACTAATGGAAGTCCTTCATGTAAAGAAGGTAACACAAATATGTCCATAGCAGCATAAGCTTTCTGTACACTATTAGTTTCTCCATAAAAAATCACATTATCTTTATAACTACTCTTACTTACAATATTCTTTATTTCGTCATATAGGGGACCATTTCCTATTAGCAGCAATTTCACTGAATTATCATATTTAAATATTTCAGCGAAAACATTTATCAGAAAAATGTGATTTTTTTGATCATTAAATTGTCCGACATGCCCTATTACAATTTGTTTGTCGACTCCAATTTCCTTACGAAACTCTGCCCTTTTATTTTTGCTAAAAGTAAATGATTGACAATTAATTCCATTTGAAATTATTCTGTACTTTCTTTTTCCGAACATCCATTTGCCCGCAGGTACACTACAGGCCACAGCATCTGTATATAAAATATTAAATATTGGTCTCAGTATCTTATTCATTAATAAATGACTACAAGTGGTATTATGACTATGGGCAATCCGAACATCTATACCGTTGCACCATGCCACAAACAACTCAGGAACAATCATAGCACTATTTCCATGAACATGTGCTATATCATATTTTTTTTCATGTAATTTTACTTTCAACATTTTATAAAAAGCTCTTGGATTTTCCGATTTACTTGGTAATTCAACAATTGTAACTCCCAACTTTTCGCATTCGTTACGATATTCATTTAAAATCTGGTAACCTACAAGCAAATCAACTTCGTATTTTGCCAAATCAATATTTCTGCAATAATTCATTATAACTGTACTTATTCCAGTCCTATCCATATTGGCTGTAATCATTGCAATTTTAATCTTATTATTCATAAATCACTGGTTCCTTTTCACAAATTCAATGGGATTGTTGAAACAATCAGCATACTTTGAAATCTCTCTTTCATCCCAGTTCCACCATTTAGTCTGCAAAATATTCTCTATAGTTTCATCGTCAAATCGCTTTCTTATAAACTTAGCCGGACATCCTGCCCAAATTTCATAAGGTCCAATATCCTTAGTAACAATACTTCCAGCTCCAACTACTGCTCCATCTCCAATCGTCACCCCTCCAAGCACAATTGTTCTAAATCCTAACCAAACATCATTTCCTATTTTTGTATGTTTATTCCATTGAAATTCTTCTTCATGATAGCATACACCAGTAAAATTGGATTTTAAATAAAAGCAAGCCGATGTTGATACCCAGTCCAAAGGATGCGTTGCCGCACCTATATAGCATTCTCTTGCAATAGAGCAATAATTTCCAATTTCACAGTCGTAGGCAGCCGAAAGTGTATTTATTAATGAACATTTTCCAATAGATGCCCGCTCCATTTTTACCAACGGGCCAATATGGGACGATTTCTCGTATTTAACATCATTTAATAACGCCAATACGCTAACCCTCGTTCCTCTTCTCTTAATTGCATTCTTTATAAGTTTAAAGATTCTCTTCATCATTTTCTCCTTATTTCAATGCTCCAGTTGGTTTAAAATCTTCGCCAATTTTTTCATGTTCATAAATTTTTGCATCAACTAGGAATCTATACCAATAAGCATGTAAAAATGCATATATTTTCCCTTCTTTCCCATCTAAAAATCCTAAACGGAAATAATATCGATATATATAAAACGCCCACGATCGAAAAGACAGTGGCAATTTATAATATACATTCATTTTTATACGAGTTTTTAGGGCAGCATTTTCTTTCGATACTTTTTTTTGTTCAAAGTAATCCATTGCTTCCCGAGTGCTATACCAATTACATTTATTCACAAAAAAAGTTAGATTCCTGAACGCCTGATGCTCTGAATCTATTTTTGCAGAAATAGTTTTTCCCGTAGATAATACAATATGTTCATCCATATTTCTATCTTCAATTTGTCCGGCACCTGCTTTATATACACTTAACTTTTTCCACGGATAAACTCCCCCATGCTTCATCGCTTTTCCCATAAAAACATTATAAAATCTTAAGACAATTCCTGTAACATCTGTTTCTTCGTTTTTATTGCAAAGGTCATTTAATTCATTTGCCGATTCAGGCGTCAAGCGTTCATCAGCATCAATACGCAAAATCCATGTGGTTGAAACCTTGGCTATCTCAACAGCATACACGTATTGTTTAGCATAATTATAAAACTCATGTTGATAAACCTCTGCCCCCAATTTCTCAGCTATCTGAACAGTTTGATCATCGCTGAAACTATCCACTACCACAATACGCTTTACAACACTTTTTATTGAATTGATACAATCTGCTATGTATTTTTCTTCATTTCTTGTTAAAATTAATGCTGTAATATCTGCCATCTCATTTTCTCCAGTCTATTTGTAATTTTATAATTTAATTTTCTTCTTTTTGATTATTCCTATAATTATTGTACATTTTCATAAATACATCGTATTCTTTACTATCCTTTGACATTGGTGCTTTAATTATAGTATTCTTATATAGCGCATAATCTGTAAAAACCTTTTCCTTACTCATATCCCAAACATTTAACCCAGCCACTCTTATCTCAGCATTTCGAAAAATTGTTGAAATATAATTTTTTACAGCCAATATTGAATTTCCCGTATCTATGGAATCATCTACTACTAAAATTTTATTAATTTTATCCGCCTCTAATTGAGAAATTTTATCCAACATATCCACTCTTCTATAGTCATTTTTTTTGTGAACTCCTGACTTTAATTCAATTGCAATTAGCACATTTCTCACAAACAGCGGAAGTTTTCCAATTAATGGAGCAATTTTTGACTTTAATCCATTACCTTTTTCACGAACTGTTTCAACCCCGATCATTGGACATTCCATCGTTTCGGAAAAACCTTTTCCAATTAGAAATCCTGCTTTTGCAACATATATAATCATGTCCGGTGAATACTCAGATGAAATTTTCCTCGCCCAATTTCTTATTTTTCTATTTAAACTTTCTATAGATAATGTGATACACTTCATTAAACTGTCCCTTCCTAATCATTTTAAATATTTTAACTATTGCAGTAATATAATGTGCAATTTTTATACATTTTTTCTCCACTATAGTTCCTTGTTTTAATACAGCAATAAAATTATTGGAGGTAAGAGTACTGTCTAAACAATCTATAACCATATAATTTCTACCAATTTCTATTATTGTATGAGCATCTGAGCCAACCACTCCAAAAATATGATATTTTTCTGCCATTTCTTGTTGTATTCTATCGTATGTTTTGTCAATATTTCTCCCATTGTGAATTTCTATACAGTCAATTTTATCATTAAATCGGTTAATTATTTCTTCTTTTAACACTGTTTTTTTTCTTTTTTCATCAAATGGATGCGGAACATATACTATGCCACCTTGTTTCTTGATTTCAGAAATTGTTTTTTCTGGAGATAAATATGGTTCAATTCCTTCACGAAGAAATAGTCCAATTATTTCCCCCTCACTTGTAAAAATTTCCTCCCCAATAATAACACTAATTTTACTTCCATGTCTCTCACAATATCTTTCAAATTCTTTTGCACCATCTATGTTATTGTGCTCGGTTATAGCAATATAATCAATACCACATATTCGACATTTTAAATATAGTACCCAAAATGGTAACAAACTATCTTTGGAATATTTAGTATGAACATGCATTTCCAACTTTGTTTTTTTCATTATCAGTCCCTGCCAAACAAATCTCTAGTATATACTTTTTCCTTTATATCATCCAAACTTTTATCATAACGATTTGCGATGATGGCATTACTCATTTTCTTGAATTCAGCCAAATCATTGACCACAACACTACCAAAGAAAGTCTCGCCATCTTCTAAAGTGGGCTCGTAAACTATAACTTTCGCACCTTTTGATTTTACACGCTTCATCACACCTTGAATGGAACTTTGGCGAAAATTGTCGCTATTACTCTTCATCGTTAATCGATATACACCAATAATAACTTCTTTTTCTTTGCTAATGTCCCAGCTATCGTTTGCCTCATACGCTCCCGCAATTTCTAGAACTCGATCTGCGATAAAATCTTTTCTAGTTCGATTACTTTCTACAATAGCCTCAATCAGATTTTCTGGCACATCAGCATAATTTGCCAACAACTGTTTGGTATCCTTGGGCAAACAGTAGCCGCCATATCCAAAGGATGGGTTATTGTAATGAGTGCCGATACGAGGATCGAGGCAAACACCATTGATAATTTGCTGAGTATTCAACCCCTTCATCTCAGCATAAGTATCAAGCTCGTTAAAATAGCTAACGCGCAGTGCCAGATAGGTGTTGGCGAACAATTTGACAGCCTCAGCTTCCGTAAATCCCATGAACAGGGTGTCGATATTTTCTTTAATAGCACCCTCTTGCAGAAGTTCTGCAAAAGTGTGTGCTGCCTTCACCAGACGAGCATTATCCACATCAGTGCCGACAATAATACGTGAAGGATAAAGGTTGTCGTACAGTGCTTTACTCTCTCTTAAAAATTCCGGGCTAAAAATGATGTTGTCACAGTGGAATTTTTCACGCACCGAGGCTGTATAGCCAACCGGGATGGTGCTCTTGATAACCATTATGGCTTCTGGGTTATATTCAATTACCAGCTTAATGACAGCTTCTACAGCACTGGTGTCAAAAAAGTTCTTCTTGCTATCGTAATTTGTCGGTGCAGCGATAACCACAAAATCAGCATCACTGTATGCTTTCTTGGCATCCAGAGTTGCAATCAAATCCAGCTCTTTCTCTGCCAGATACTTTTCAATGTATTCGTCCTGAATCGGAGACTTCTTATTATTAATCAGTTCCACTTTCTCCGGAATAATGTCTACAGCAGTCACCTTGTGATGCTGACTAAGAAGTGTAGCAATGGACAAACCAACATAACCTGTACCTGCAACAGCAATCTTCAAATTCTTAAAATCTCTCATTTCGTCTTATTCCTCTAATTTCTCTTATTTATAAAAATCAGCGTACCACTCTGCAAATTTCCGCAATCCGGTTCTCAGATCGGTACTCGGTTTGTATCCAAAGTCACGCTCCAGCGCACTGGTATCTGCGTAGGTCACAGGCACATCACCCGGCTGCATTGGAACCAGCTCTTGGTGAGCCCCAAAGTTATAATCTTCCGGCAACACCTTAGCTCGAACCAGTTCTTCAGAAAGAATTTGTACGAAATCTAACAGATTTTCTGGATTCTGATTACCGATGTTATAAACTGCATATGGTGGAATTGGTAAACCATCTTCACCATTCTTCTTATCTGGAGCTTTCTTCATAACTCGTACAACACCCTCGACAATGTCATCCACATAAGTAAAATCACGCTTGCAATTGCCGTAGTTGAAGATCTTGATGTTATCGCCCTGCACCAGCTTGTTGGTGAAACCAAAATAGGCCATGTCAGGCCGACCTGCTGGACCATATACAGTAAAAAAGCGCAAACCAGTGGATGGGATATTGTAAAGCTTGGAATAGGCATGTGCCATCAGTTCATTAGACTTCTTGGTTGCAGCATAAAGTGAAACTGGATTATCTACCTTGTCATCAGTGCTATACGGGACTTTCTTGTTAGAACCGTAAACAGATGAAGAAGAAGCGTATACTAAATGCTCCACACCACTCTGACCGTTATCACAAGAATGACGACAGGCTTCGAGAATATTGAAAAAACCAACCAAATTGGACTCCACGTAAGCATCCGGGTTAGTAATGGAGTAACGCACACCAGCCTGTGCCGCAAGGTTAACAACTACAGACGGCTTGTACTTCTCGAACAACTCAGTAATCAACACCTTGTCAGCAATATTGCCTTTGATAAAAGTAAATGCGGGATACTTGTTCAGCTCATTTAAGCGGAATTCTTTCAGTGCTACGTCATAGTAGGTGTTCATATTATCAATGCCAATAACTGTAGCAGAAGGCACCTCTTGATAAATTCGTTTCACAAGATTAGAACCGATGAAACCAGCTGCTCCTGTGACTAAAACAGTTTTATCACCTAAAGTCACTATACTCATTTACATTCCTCCATTAATTTTCCTAAATCATGCATCTACAATCCATCTGAATGTCATCTTAATAAGATGTGACAACTATAGGAACTACTCAATAATTATCTTCTATTTTGCCTCCAACCAATTTCCTATGAAGTATATATTTTTTAATCCAAAAAAAGACCGAGCTTCGCCACCCGCGTTCCGCCTCCGCAGCACGCAGTTCTCACTTCGCGATACTCGCTCTTTCTATCCGCCGCCGCACAGTATGCGTCACTCGTCATCCTGCTTGTACGGTTTCTTATAAGAAAACTTTGGTGAAAGTTTTCTCACATTAACATCTGAATTTCTTTTCGTTGGAACATTACTTTTGTGCCATTGCCGAAAAGTTCGATTTCGACAGTCCATTCATCTCTGTCCGGATCTGCATACAAGAACGTTCCGTGCAATCCTTTGAATACGCCGGATAGCACTTTTACTTGATTTTCTGCACCGGCATCCTCGTCGCTTTGCTTTTGGATGGTGTCGGCGATCATCTGCTTCAGCTCGTTTTCGCTGACTCTGGCGATTGTGCCAAGTCCGACTTCGATCGGCGTTCTGCGTCCGCAAATGGGTATTTCCATTTTGGCGATGCGTCGATGTCGATCTACGGATTTGATCCAGCCTTTGCATTTTTTGAGAGGGCCGGTCGTGATGTAGACTTCGTCTCCGATGAGAAATCCCTCGGAATACTGAACAATATGATCCGCATCCATCATGAGTGCTAAGAAATCCTGCTCATCTTTACGGATGGGCGATACTGTATCACCATCTTTTAACACTTTGGTGTACTGTCGGATTTTTTTAAGACCGATAATGACAGCATCAATGTCGTCAGTGTCTACAAATAGATAGCCCGGAAATAATGTTTTTTCTACTTCATGCCATTCCTGCTTGAAGTGTTTTTTCGTTTTATACATTGGGATAAACATTTCGCGATAAGCAGTCTGATCAATATACTGCTGACATTGCTGCTTACATTTTTGTTCTAATCCTGACATTGTGTGAATCACATACCACATTATTTCCCACCCCTACTCATGTAGCTGCTTTTTGTTGTTGGTACTCTGCAACGGTGAGCCGTGCAGGGATTTCCAAACCCACTCGGATCTGCCTGTCCTGACCAAATAGACGTATCATCAGATTTGCAATGCGCTTGTGGCGGTCGATCTTGCGGACATGATCCGTTTTGCCGGATAACGGTCCTCGCTCGACAACCAATTTGCCATCTACAATATAACCTAGCGAATATCGCACACAGTCGTCAGTATCAAGCATTTCCATCAGGAATGCCTGCTCTTCTGTGCGAATCGGATAGAATCCGCCTCCGATCTGAACCGGGGTGACTGTACCGGAAATATGCTCCAGATACGTTTCTAGCTGATCTGCGTTTTCACTTTGAATAAATACATAACCGGGGAAAAGTTTATTGATCTCAATATGCCATTCTCCCTGATACTTACGCATGCCCTCATAAGATGGAGAAAAGATTTTGTCAGCGACTTCCACAGGTATTGCCTGCCTGCATTTCTCGATGGCAGTATCTTCTTGACCGTTGGTAGTTTGAACCACATACCACATATGTCTGCTTCCTCCTTTATGGTGACTATGCCATTTTGATGTATTAAATATTATGTCGTAAATGTAAATTTGCAATTTTCAGTGTAGCACAGTTCATTTTAGAATACAAGGGAAAAATCTGGCACGAAATACCATGTAAGCATAAGATTGGCGAAATCCCCGAAAGCAAAGGGATGTTGCCAATCTTTTTTGTGCAGTTTTAAATTATTTTTACATATTATAAAGCTGAAATTTTGAAAAAAGTGGAAATAATCTTCTTATTATTTTGCTATCTAATCTAATTTTTCTAAATTTCCAAAAAAAACAAATCTCCCTATTTACAAGGGATTATGTCACTTCCTGACATAATATTTATTATGTCGATGGTTTAATTATATTTTGCAGCTGACATATAGTGAATACTGTTTTAACTTTTCAGATAAAATACAGAGAACTTTTTGAAATCTCTAGCATCAAAAAGCCCTCTGTATCATTTTATATTACTTGTGATGATTAGTTGTGACAATTCATTAATAAGCTACATTAACCTGATATACATAAATTCCACTTCTCGTTGAATACAGATAATAGGTACCTGCAGAAGGAATTTTGTATGTTACCGTAGATGGTGTTCCTGTGATCGTAGCATTTCCTACTGTGCTTCCACCTACGCTACCGGATGCCAGACGCAATGTTCTGGATGCGGATGTTGATGTGGATGCTGCCGTAACTTTTACCGTACAAGCTCCCGTTGCCGTAAACTTGATATATCTTCCGGTGCTGTTACCACCATTCATTTGCAATACTTTGCTGTAACTTGTGCCATTTACAGTAGTGTTGCGATTAAGCACCGCTACATTTTTGCCAGAAGATGCCCCAATTGTAAAACTTCCTGATGTAATGGCATTTGTATGGTTTCCGTAAGTAAGATCATTGGCTGACAGACTGATGTCTGTGCCCTTTGTGTCTGATGCTTTTTCTAAGATCCATAACTGGCAGGCACCACCCCAATAAGAATACTGAGCGATATTGCCACCTGCAGCCGTACTCCAATTATATACATCAAGGCAGGAAGCACTGGAGGTTACTCTTGTCTTAATCGCATAGGCTCCATTTGATATCTTTTGAATGTCAAATAACTGGTTGTTGGAACCCTTATAGCTGTATTGCAAAATATTAGCGCCATCAGCGGTACTTTTGCCTGCAACATCTACTACCTTTGAATATCCGCTGGCACCTGTATAAATATAGTAATATCCTGTTGCAGAATCCTTTACCAACTTGAATTTCTGACGATCTGTGCCTGTGTACGTATACTGCTGCACATTAGCATTGTTAGAAGCTGAGCCATTAGCAACGTCCAAATATAAACCACTGAAGGAACTCTTAATATAGTATGTTCCCTCTAAAGAAGATGCGGAACTGTTGGAGCTGTTGGAACTGCTGCTTTTTGGATATACTGATGCAATGGCATCAATAATCTTTTGCTGTGTTACTTTACAGGTACTTCTGTCAATCACGCCAAAACCATATGTGCCCGTATAGCCATTATCCCAAAGGACCGGCACCATGCCATACTTCTTAGCATAAGTACATACTTTTTTCGCAAACTCTGCTCTCTGTGCAGCGCTTGTAGAATCGTATGCTGACTTATCAATTGAACCATACTCACCGATCACTACCGGGTAACCTGCTGCTACGAACTTGTTATACAAGCTGGAAAACTGTGATTTCAGAGCAGATTCATCACCCCAGGAAGATATCTTTGAGCTGTTTGTTGCTGTCTCTCCCCACTGTGTTACATTAGAAGATTCCTCTCCACAGAAATCCCATGGATCATAGTAATGGACAGAAATCATAATTCTTGGAGTAGAAATGCTGCTGTCTCTGTAATTGTCTGTTGGCAGGGAAAATCCGTAATTACCAACTGTATATGTAATATTGGTATTCCATCCTGGGATCATGAGCCAACGCTTTGCATTGTTGCCACCTGTCTGACGAACTGTGTCTACAAAGATCTGATTATAAGCATTAATATTTGCATATGCTGTGGATGAAGGTGTTCCGTATGTTCCATCGAATTCTTCATTCATAGACTCAAATACTAAATGCTGATCATAATTTTTGAACTTAGTTGCAATCTGTTTCCACACAGCCTTATACTTTGCCTTGATCGCTGTCTGGTTGGAAGATCCACAAAACAGCCAACCACCATCCAAAGTAGTATAACCATCACCATGCATGTTGATGATCGCATACAAACCATTGTTTACACACATATCTACCACTTGCTGTACTCTATTCAACCAACCGGCATCAACCGTATAGTTGCTGTCTGAGCCGATGTGTCCCATATAGGATACCGGAATGCGGATGGATGTAAACCCTGCGTTTTTCACCGCTTTGATCAGATTTTCCGTAATGGTCGGATTACCCCACGCTGTTTCACTAGGTACTCCGTTATTTGCTGCTTCCAACTGATTTCCCAGATTCCAGCCTGCTCCCATCGCAGATACAAACTGGCTCTGATTCAGATTCTGAAACGATCCGGATGCTGCCTCTGATTTTGCTTGCTGACCGAATGACAATACGCTAATAGAACAAATAACCATTGCCAGTGTCAATACATGCGCCAACCATTTTTTTGTCTTGTTCATAAAATTACCTTCCCTTTCTGAAACTGTTTATTCTTTTGTACCCATTCCTTGGAATACGCTTGATTTCTGATCCCCATTCAGATATTTTCCCTATTTGCTTTCTCACCCAAACATACTTTTCCCAATTGGCGCAGTTCCGTTCCGCCGTTTCCCTATTCACACTTTTTTGTTTGAATTGCACATAATCATATTGACAATTATAGCTATATTATGAATTTTTTACAATACTCATTCATATTTTGTTCATATTTTCGCCATAATGCACAAAGAAAACATTTTCGAAACTATTACGAAAATGTTTTCTTTGTGCAAAATTACAAATATCTATTTACTCTCTTTTCAATCTATTCTGTTTCAATCTATTCTGTTTCAATCTATTCTCTCTTCAATCTGCTTTCTTTTCAATCTATTTTCTTTTCAATCTATTTTCTTTTCGATCTATGCTGTTTCAATCTATTCTATTTCAATCTACTTTCTTTTCAATCTTTCCTATTTTCCCTAACTGTCCGCAATAATAAAATACTCACAACAAGCAATACCGGAAAGATGACGCCCGCTAAAATTCCCATTTTCAGATTTTCGGATGCAATATCAGAGACAAACCCTACCAAAGTAGGTCCTCCGGAGCATCCCGCATCCCCCGCCAGTGCAAGCATTGCAAACAATGCCGTTCCGCCATTTCTAAGAGAAGCCGATGCCTTGCTAAACGTTCCCGGCCACATGATTCCGACTGACAATCCACAGATCGAGCAGCCGATCAGCGCGATCAATGGCGATGCTGACAGCGATATCGTCAGATAGGACAGGATACATAACGCACTGCTGCCAATCATAAACTGATCCAAATTGATCTTATCGCCAAATTTACCATAGAAGGCTCTGGCACTTCCCATCAGGATCGCAAATGTCATTGGTCCCGCCAAGTCGCCGATCGTTTTGGTAACGCCAAGACCTTTTTCCGCAAAGGTCGACGCCCACTGGCTGACCGCCTGCTCGCTGGCTCCGGCGCACAGCATCATAAGCATAAGGATCCAAAATATTTTATTTCTGCATAATTCACCAAGTGTCATGCCTGTTTCGCCTTCCTCGATCAAAGAAGCGATCGGCACTTTACAAAATACGAGTCCATTGATGATTGGAAGAGCAGCCCAGATAAGTGCCATCACTTTCCAATGATCGATACCGCACAGCTTGAAAAACAGCGTGGAAAAAAGTACAACTGCCACATGTCCCCAGCAATAAAAGGAATGTAGTAAACTCATTGCTTTCTCTTTGTTATCACTTGGACAACTCTCAACGATCGGACTGATCAACACCTCGATCAGACCTCCACCGATCGCATACACGACAACCGCAAGCAGTAATCCGACAAAAGCATTCGGAAGTATTTCCGGCAAGATCACCAGTCCGATCAGACCGGCCGCAGAAAAGACATGCGCCAGCACAATGGATACCCGATAACCGATCCGGTCAACGAATCCTGCCGATAATAAGTCCACAAGTAACTGAATACCAAAGTTAAAGGTGATCAACATTGTGATCTGACTGAGTGGAATATGATAGCTTTTTTCAAAAGTCAAAAAAAGCAACGGCACAAAATTATTAACGATCGCCTGAACGATATAACCTGCAAAACAGGCGTACATCGTCTTTTGAAAATTGTTTTTCATAAGTCCAATCTCCTTCTATTGATAGTTTTGTGCCTGCGCATTCCACATCATAGCGTAAATTCCGTCTTTTTCTATCAATTCTTCGTGCGTTCCCTGCTCTTGCACTTGTCCGTCTTTTAACACAATAATCCGTTGGCAAAAACGACAGCTTGACATTCTATGGGATATGTATACCGCCATTCTGTCTTGAATCAGTCGGTCAAAACTTGAATAAATTTCATATTCCGCCATAGGGTCTAGTGCACTGGTTGGTTCGTCCAAAATGATAAAAGGTGCTTTCTTATATAAGGCGCGCGCAATCGCAATTTTCTGTGCCTCACCGCCGGACACCTCAACACCTTTAATACCCACATTATACAATGGATTATGGATTCCCTGTTCCATTTTCTGGACACGCTCCCAAATGCCTGCTTTCTCCAAAACCTCTTCAATCTCCCGCTCATCGTACTCCTCACTGGCAGCAACATTTTCTGCTACTGTCATAGCGAACAGTTTGAAATCCTGAAATACCACACCAAACATTGCCAAATATTCTTCATAATCATATTCACGAATATCGATCCCATTTAGCAAAATACGTCCGTGTGTTGGCTCATACAGTCGACACAGCAGCAGGATCAAGGTCGTTTTTCCGGCACCATTCGGACCTACCAGCGCAATTTTTTCTCCATAGTGAAATGTGAGATTAACATGCTCTAAACTATCCTTTTTACCACCGGGATACTTAAAACTTACATCCTCAAAGGTAATCACCAGATCCTGTGGAGGTAGATCAGCCGTAGGTTTTCCACCCGTCTGTTTGCGATTTGGCAACTGCAGATATTCGTAATAATGATGCAAATACTGCATATTAAGCAACACCGTTTCAAAATGATCTACCATATATTGACAAGCACCTCCGAGTGCCGTTAGTGCCGATACATACTTGACCACTTCCGCTCCCGTGATCATCCCATTAACGCCTCTGACTCCGATCACCGTATAGGAAATCACTAAAAGCAACGCCTGTACGATCAAATAACGGATTCGGATCTTTTCCTGAATGTCTAGCTTTCTGTCCTGAATATTGCACTTTTCATCCCACACTTTCGTCATATCCCTCAACAGCAAATCCTTTAAGGCATACAGACGGATCTCCTTACCTGTCGCATATTTGCTGAGGATCTCGCGATAAAAATAATCGTCCTTGCGAATCGCATCCAAACTTTCCTCATAAATTTCATACTGCTTTTTGTTGCCCTTCTTGGATATCCACATAAAAAGGAACATAGAAAACAGATTTAACAAGAAAATAAGGTATATGATCCACTTAGAATTTAAGATCTGCATCACACCATTTCCGGTCAAATGCTGTTGCTGTGTCAAAATTGGGACAAGCACAACAAAGGCATAAAAGATAGATGCAACATCACCGATCAGCACGCCTAATTTATCCGAAAACCAGTAAATACCACCGCTTTCTTTTTCACCTTCTAACGCTGCCGTCAAAAGCTGCATACTATCCTGCGACTCAAGATCTTGATAATCTAAGCTTGCAGCTTTACTGGATATATCTGCCTTGATTCGGTAACGAATATTATCTCGCATCGCATTTCCTGCTTTATCCAAAATATGGTACAGGAGCGTCATTGCAAAAGTGATCACCAAAAGTTGGTAGACCATATTCATGATATGTCCCTTCGCTTCCCGTGCAACTAATGCATTTAAGATATTGCAGCCGTATACAATGCCCACATAAGGCAGACCCGCCATAATTATATTTTTTCCAAGATTACAAGGCAGGATCCACTTGCACAGCCGATGATTGATCCCGATGACATGCATAAATTTCTTTATGATCGCCCCTACAGATTCTTTTTCATTGCTGATCGCATGCTTACTCATCGAAATCACCACCCTTCTCATTGTAGTATTGACTTTGTATTTCAAACATCTTGGCATATGCACCATTCTTTTTCATTAGTTCATCGTGCGTGCCGTCTTCTTTCACCTGACCATTTTCATAATAAATGATGCGGTCGCAGAATTTGGTACTCGCCAAGCGATGGGAAATAAAAATCGTTGTTTTCCCTTCCGATAACCGGTGATACTGTTCGTAAATCGCTGTCTCTGCCAGAGGATCCAGCGCACTGGTCGGCTCGTCTAACAACAAAAGCGGTGCGTCCTTATATAAAGCTCTCGCCAGTAATATGCGCTGTAATTCTCCGCCCGAAAACAACACGCCATCCTTATCCAAAAAGTTGGTAACCGCTGTCTTTTCCTTCTTTGGCAAAGATAGGACCTTATCCTCAATATCTGCAAGCTGCATTGCCGTTTGCAGTTTTGGTTCATCAATATTTTCCTGTTTTTCACAAGCGATATTTTCTGCTACCGAAGTTGCCATCACCATCATGTCTTGAAATACTGCTCCGACTAATTTGCGATATTCTGTCTCTGAATAATCAGAAATCTCCCTGCCATCGATCAAAATCTGTCCTTCATTTGGATGATAAAAACCGCACAACAACTTTACTAAAGTGGTCTTGCCAGCTCCGTTTACTCCCACCAGTGCAATATTTTCGCCTGCCTTTACCTTGAGATTCAGATTATGTATCACATCCTGTTTTGCACCGGGATAACGAAAACATACATTCTTAAACTCAAGCGTAATACCGTTTTCCGTTTTGTCTGTCCCATTTTTAGCACAAGTGTTTTCCGTATTCTCTTTCTCTACTGTATGCTCCGAATCCTTTAACTCCATAAAACTGCGGTAATCGTTAATGCCCCAGTTGCAACGGATCATTTCACTGTTAGCGCGAACGAAACCGTCTCCCATATTACCGCCATTCAGCCAGCCAGCAAAACCGGTAATAATTCCCAAATAAAAAGTAAATGTGGTCGCATTCAATTCCCCTGCCAAAAACTGATTTATCAACACCGTATACGCAATGATGTCACGCACGAGCGACCAGATCGTGTCCGACAGATGCGGCAGAAAATAATACATCTCCACGCGTTTCCATACTTTCATTCGTCTCTGAACCAGTGTTTTCATGACATCCACAAACCACTTTTCCATGCGATACAAACGAATGTCTTTACCGTCCGTAGCAGATGTACTTCTCTGAAAAAAATACTCCACTCTGGAATCTGTCTCCCAAATTGTCTCTCTATATTTCCGATAACCCCGTTGCGCAATTTTCTTTTCGATCATCACATTCATAATGCTCATAATCGCAAAAATCGGCAGTACCCAGGGGCATCTTGGAATCAGTATTATCGTATATACGATAATTCCCAACAGATTAAATGCGAATGGCGTAAACATATCCATAATGCGACTCCAGCCATTCCATTCCTCCGAGTAGCTGTATTTTGCGCCATCCGCTGCTCGTTTTCCTTCTGCACTCTCCAGAATTTGGTAATCCACTGTCATAATTTTGCTGATTACTTTCTTCTGAACAGACTGAAACTGCACCTTATAATTTTTCTTTTTAATCAGAAAATCATACTTTGTCGATACGATCCCCATAATCATATTTCCCAGCACAAACGCCAGCATTACTCCAAAAAAAGTCAAAAAATCTGCCTTTTTTTCGACCATACTAATCGCCGCACTTGGTATGATCGCTGCAATAAACGGCGCCAAAAATCCTGCTACCGATCGTACTGCAATATACCAAGGGTACTTGTGGTCTAGGTCGTACATTTCCTTAAACACAAACTTCCAATTACTTAAAATCGGATATTCTTTATTAATTTTTTCCATATGACTCCTGTACTCCTTGTCTGCTAATAAATTCTAACACCTTAACTTAACGTTTCCTTAACAATGCCCTATCCTCAACCAAAAAGCATTTCCATTTCCTGTCTGGTAAGGTAAGAAGATAGTGCTCCTTTTTTCTGAATGCTTTCTCCGCAGTAACGATTTGAAAAAATCAAATAGGACTCCCACTCCTTATCCGTCATCTTCTTCATGTCATCCAGGGTTCTCCCCTCATAAGCGAGTTGGTTAAGGAAAGAACCAATAAATCCGTCTCCCGCTCCGGTCGTATCCACTGCCTTTTTCCCAGTGCCGGACACAGCTACATGCGCTGTTCTTGTGTAAACCTCCGCACCCTGACTTCCTTTCGTATATAAGATCACAGAGATTCCCATAGCAAACAGCTCTTCCACCGCATCTTCAATATGTTCTTTGCCTGTGATAAAAAACAACTCTTCATCTGACAGCTTAAGAATATCCGCGCAAGGAAGAAATTCTGTCACTGCTGCCTTAAGTTGCGCCTGATCCGGCCACAACTGAGGTCGAAGATTCGGGTCAAAGCTGATCATCACTCCAGCCGCCGAAGCCTTTTCAATCGCTTTCTTATGCGCCTGCTTCATCGGATAATCCCCTAGAGAAACCGAGCAAAAATGAAACGCATATGCATCTGCAAACACTTCTTCCGGTACCTGTTCCGGTCGATACAGCATATCTGCACCGGGTTTTCTAAAAAACGTAAATTCTCTGTCTCCATTTTCCAACAATGCCACAAATGCCAACGACGTGTTAGCTTCCTCTGTGCGTGAGATATATGTGGTGTCTATGCCGCTGTGTGCAAGTTCTTCCACAATCTTATCCCCAAACGGATCTGCTCCAAGCTGCGTCAGCATTACTGCTTTTCCACCAAGTTTTGCATATGCCCCACATACATTGGCCGGTGCACCTCCCACCTTTGGCATAAAGCTTTCTGTATCTTTGATCTGTCTGCCCGCCTGCTGTGGTGCAAAGTCAATCAACGCCTCTCCGATCGCCACTAATGTCTTCACAACTACCTCCTATACTCTGTTTCATTCCATCTATTTTCCCAATCGAAAAATCCATATATTCGAAATTGTACCACGATTTACTCCTCAGCTGCAATAATAAGCGCCTGTGCCTGTTGTAGGGTTTGATTTTTGCAACCATTTTTTCTTTCGCGCTCGAGCGGTGCTGTTTGCAGCTAACTTCTTCTCCGCGAGATACGCATCCTCGCGGAGCGTTTTTTGCTTTATAGGAAACGAAAAGTTTCCTATAAAGCAAAAAATTTCACCCAAAGCAGCATGGCTTCTTGTGCCTTACCTACTCTGGGTGACTTTTGCCGGATATCTCAATCTCGGATTTGCTCTCTTAAATTAATCTTACGGATTTGCACGATCAGTGAAGCACTTTCTCCAAACATCCATGATCTTCACAAGCATCATCCGTAAATAAGCTCGACGATCAATGAAGTACTTTCTCCAGACATCCATGATCTTCACAAGTATCATCCGCCAGTAAGCCCTGTGCGTCAATGAAATGGCGCTGCTCATCTGCATCTTTATATATGAGCGATATGTGCGAAAAAACAGTCGGATTGCTGCTTGCCGAACCGGACGCTAACCATACACCTTCGCCGCCTGCCACTGTATTGGTATCTGGATCGTACAATGCTTTCAAATGCAGATCCTCCGTCGCTGCCATATAGAGCACATCGGCCGCCACGCAAGTAGTGATTCCACCCTGCAAATCCATGACTCGGTTCAAGGTTGCCACATCGAACAAATTGTAATACAACTCTTTGCCATCCACCGAAAAATCATTCCAGAAGGTTGGATTGGTTTCTTTCTTGGTGCATCCATATCCCGGATAGTGGGTGGTCTGATTGATATAACCAGCTAGTGTGCACAACTTCTGATAGTTTGTCATGTCATCTGTCCAAAGCTGCTTTTCTGCCTGATGCCGCGCTGATGCATACAGCGCTAAGTCAAGATCCTTTTCCTGCTCATCGTACGGCTGGGTTGCCACATAGACGTAATCATACAGCTTGCCATCTTTATAGGCACATATCTTGCACACACGAACAGTTTCTCCTGCCGTGATCGTCAATGTTCTCTCAGTAAGCTGCTTCCTTGCATCCTCACTGCCATAATTCCAAAACGGCTGCATGACACTGAATATACCAAGCATTCCCGATGACCAATATTCTTCGGTTGTATTTGCGCATTGCAATGTCGGTGCGTCTGTAGAAAGTGACGGATTCGCCCAAAGCATGGCTCGACGATACGCTTTCGGTGTTGCATCTTCTACCGTAAATGTCATGTGATCATCCAACCATTTGTCTGTTGTATCACTGTAAAATCCCACCGAAAAATCTGCTTTTCCCTTCCGCACAGTAGAATTTACTTTTTGGATCTTATAATGATCCTCTCCGTAGTAGGAATCCGCCCAAAATCCGGCAACTGGATCGGTGTCATCACAAATAATCGCTGCTCCAACAAGCAATCTTGTTTCTTCATAATTTGCTGCATCTTTTAGGTTCACATATACGGATATGATTCCTGACTTTTTAGCAACCAGCCGTTCCTGTTCGTCTACAGTCGTATACTCATCTGTGACTTCTTTCTGCACAGTCATTCGGCTTACTTCATGCACTTCATAATCATAGCCACACGCCGGTGCCACATTAAATTTAATGTCAAACGCATCGCCTACAGCCACTTCATTTGTTTCAAAATTGGCATACAAGTTCGCCTTGTCAATCTGAAAAGTTGTTGTTGCTTTGCCGGTATATTTCCCTTTGCCGGTAATATATGCAGTTGCTTTTCCAACATTTACGTTATTTGTGCAGGACACGGTAAAATCAACATCTTTGGTTAATTTTCTTCCTGTGATCGAAACAACACTAAGCTCCGGAATCTGTGATTTACCATTGTATGTAACATCATAGGCTTTGATCGTGCAGTCCTCTATTTTATAAGTTTCTCTGCGTTCTTCTTCCTCCCACAGATCTTTCCAAATATCATCAGGGCTGCTGGAATTTCCGTTATTGCCAGAATTATTGGTATTATTACTATTTGATCCTGCATTAGCATTGTTGCCGGAATTGTTGGCATTGTTACCATTTGATCCTGCATTTCCGTTGTTCTTATTATTGTTCTTATTGCTGTTGTTTTTCGTGCTACTATTCTTATTTTCGTTATTCTTTTTCGTGTCCGTATTTTGGGACTTTGCATCGCTGCCCTTAACCTTGATTGAACGCACTTTGCTCCAGCTACTATAATATTTTTTGCCACCAGACACACGATAACTTCTTACTCTTGCATAATATTTTTTGACAGAGAGTTTTTTGAAAGTGACAGTCTTCACTTTCGCAGCTACTGTGCATTTCTGTACATTTTTCTTAAACTTCTTGTGTGTACTGATCTGTATCTGATATTTTTTAGCCTTCGCCACCTTCTTATAACGGACTGTAAGCTGACACGTCTTGGTCGATTGCAACGCAGTGATTTTTGTCTTTGCCGGTGCTTTTCCTGCTGCCTGCGCCGACTTTGTCATAAACGATGCCATTGTTAATAACATACTGATACCCAAAATGACCGCTAACAGTGTATTAATTGCTTTATTTCTCATTTTCATCCGTGATCCCTCCATTGTGATTTTGGTAGTGTCAAAAGACTACCTCTTTTTTGTTCTAAAACC
>ULRE01055741.1_pt1 | contig 20447 bp, 16 predicted proteins | sample 1955141 | NCBI WGS metagenome assembly ULRE01 (sample SAMEA4835674, study PRJEB28245) | human gut metagenome | biome: gut microbiome; material: fecal sample | place: Denmark | collected 2008
AGTCATAATCAGAAGAGTTCAGAGACTTCTAATTTACTAAAAAACCAACGAATTATGCAATACTTTCCTCCTTTATTATCAGCAAGTTAGCTCTCTTTTTCAGCACATTTCTTCATGCTTAACCATTCATTTTTGACAACATTTCAATGACCTCTTTAGTGTTTCCGAACCAGCTTTTGCCGGTTCTATTGTTTAACTTTTAATCTTTCGGTAAAAATTTACCGAAGTATTGTTACAAATAAACTTTAGAAACTTATTTTTTCCGGAAACAAATCGCTCCTGTGGCCTGATATGTAGGCATTACCAAAACTTCTGCTATCTGTACATGTGCTGGAGCAGATGCCGCATAATACACTACCTCAGCAATATCATCCCCCGTCAACGGACGAATTCCTTCATACACAGCATCAGCCTTCTCTTTATCTCCACGGAAACGAACCACAGAGAAACTGGTTTCCACCATGCCGGGTTTCACATTTGTCACACGCAAGGGTGTATCAACCAGGTCAATACGCAATCCGTCAGAAAGTGCCTTTACAGCCGCTTTAGTAGCACAATACACACTGCCACCCGCATAAGCCGCATCTCCCGCAATGGAACCTATATTGATAATATGTCCGCATCCACGTGCCACCATACCCGGCACAATCATCCGCGTCATAGCCAGTAAAGCTTTGATATTGGTGTCAATCACCACATCCCATTCATCAAGGGAACCCTCATGTTCCTTGTCCATTCCAATGACCAGTCCGGCATTATTCACCAGCACGTCAATCTCTTTCCATTTTCCCTCTAAAGAGTCTACCGCCTGACGCATTGCCTCACGGTTACGCACATCAAAAGGTAAAGTAAGCACCTCTACTCCTTGCGCAGTCAACTCTTGTTTCAGACTCTCTAATTTTTCGATATTTCTTCCGTTCAATATTAAGTTACTACCCATGGCGGCAAACTTCCGCGCACATCCTTCACCGATGCCACTTGTAGCACCTGTAATAAAAACCAGCTTTCCTTTCATACATTCAATTTTATTTCCTGATTCATTAATTTATTTTCCACTCTTAAAAGCACTCAGCACCGCAAGGCCTTTTTCTGCATCCTCTTCCCTTATCATCACCTGTATCTGCTGAGCCGCCATCACAACAGGCCCATAACCACTACGCAGAGTATTGACTAAAAAGCAATCTATCCCTTCACTTTTCAAGATGCTCTCCAATAACTGACACTCCCACAACTCTCCACGATACAATTCTACTATTCGGCTCTGATTCATCGTATTCATTTTTTATGATATGCAAATATAAAAAAGCATTCTGACAAAATCAGCTCTGCATTCATTCTTTCATTTTTTATTCGCTAAATATCGTGATATTATTTATCTTTGCGGCTGATAACTATTAATGCACATTTAAATTTTAAACATGGAAAATAAATACATCACAGTAGCATATAAACTTTATGCGGTAACAGACGGAGAAAAAGAATTGCGCGAAGAAGCTCCCGCAAGCCATCCCTTCCAATTTATCTCAGGAATAGGTTATACCCTGGAACGCTTCGAAAAAGAAATTCTGGCACTGAAAAAGGGTGACAACTTCAACTTTACAATTCCTTGTGCTGAAGCATACGGCGAAAGAGACGAAGACAACGTACGCCAGGTGCCCAAGTCTATGTTCTGCGGTCCGGATGGAAAATTCGATAGCGACAACATCTTCGAAGGCAACATCATCATGCTGAACGATGCAGAAGGTCATCAGTTCTATGCCAACGTAGGTGAAATCACTGAAGATAAAGTGGTGCTCGACCTGAACCACCCGCATGCTGGCAAAGACCTGATTTTTGAAGGTACCGTAATGGAAATGCGTGATGCCACCAACAAGGAAATGGAAAGCATCCTCAAACTGATGAGCGGTGAAGGTTGCGGATGCGGCTGTGACAGCTGTGGAGGCGGATGCGGCGAACACGAAGCTGAAGAAGACGGTTGCTGCGGTGGCGGTTGCGGACATTGTCATTAATAGTCAAATCTTTGCTTAACATAAAAAAGAAGACGGCATGTTCCGTCTTCTTTCTTTTTCTACCTTTCTAATTCTGCTTTTTACATGATTCTCATAGCCGATAGCGGAGCTACCAAAACCGACTGGTGCTTCGGAACTACTTTACATGATTGCCAGCTTGTTCATACCGAAGGTATCAACCCTTTTCATCTGACAGAGGAGAAAATAAAACAGATTCTTCAGGAAAGCCTGCTTGCACAACTGCCTTTTCCACAAGAAGAAGTGAAAGCCGTTTTCTTTTATGGGGCTGGCTGTACCCCTGAAAAAGCCGGCAAACTTTCCGGTTTGCTTGCTGAAGTATTCTCATACGCAAGTATCCAGGTAGAAAGCGATTTGCTTGGAGCTGCCCGGGCATTGTGCAAGCATCAGCCAGGAATTGCCTGCATACTAGGAACGGGAGCAAACTCCTGCTTGTACGATGGGCAACGAATCACGCATAACACTCCTCCATTAGGATATATTTTAGGAGATGAAGGAAGCGGAGCCTATTTAGGAAAACGATTTGTAGGCGACTGCATCAAACAACAGTTGCCTTCCAACCTGCTGGAAGGCTTATTGAAGGAATATAACCTGACCATACCCGATATTCTGGATAAAGTGTACAAACAGCCACAAGGCAACCGCTTCCTGGCCAATCTTACTCCTTATATATATAAGCACAAGAACCTGCCGGAAGTCCAGCAGTTCCTGACCGACTGCTTCAGCGATTTTTTCCGTCGCAACATACTTTCTTATCCGGGATATACCCAGGTTCCGGTCTCTTTTGTAGGTTCCATTGCATGGTTCTTCCAACATGAACTAAAGGAAACAGCCCTAAAATTCAACCTTCATACGGACATTTTCATTCAGTCTCCCATGCAAGAATTGAAGGGTTTTCACCTCCCTGAAAAAACGCTTTGACGTATACTGTCAAACGCAAGTACATTCTCATTCGAACGCCTTTGTGTTTCATTTAAAACGCAAAGGCGTTTGAGTTAAAACGTAAAAGAGTTTTTCAATCTATAATAAAGACAGGGAAAATTCATTGGAAAATCCAATAATTTTCAATACCTTGCACTCAGATTCCGAATATCTAACTATAAATAAAAATCATCATGAAGAACTTTAGAATCGAAGCCATTATTCTGGCCATCGGCCTACTGTTATTAGGCGTATTCATCGAAAAAGGATTCAGTAAGTTTGCAGAAAAAGACCGTAGTGTCACCGTAAAAGGCCTGGCCGAAATAGAAGTCCCAGCCAATAAAGTAACCTGGCCACTAGTGTACAAAAGCCTGGGAAATGATTTGGGAAGATTGTACGACGACATCAAGCGTTCCAATCAGACCATCACCGGTTTCTTGAAAGAAAAAGGACTGACAGAACAGGAGGTCAGCGTGAATGCCCCGGAAATTATCGACCTGGCTGCCGAACGTTATGGCAACAACCAGAATCCGGCCAACCGCTACAATGTGACTACAGTCATCACCGTTACTTCCGACAAGGTAGATTTGATACGGGGACTTATCAGTGAGCAGGGAGAACTGCTAAAAAGAGGCATCGCCATCACTTCTGGAGAATACCAGTACAAAGTACAGTATGAATATACTGATTTAAACAAGGTAAAACCGCAGATGATTGAAGAAGCCACCAAAAACGCACGCGAAGCAGCCGAAAAGTTTGCCAAAGACTCCGGCAGTAACCTCGGCAAAATCCGTCAGGCCAATCAGGGGCAGTTCAGCATTACCGACCGCGACCCGAATACCCCTTATATCAAGAAGATACGCGTAGTCACCACCATAGACTATTCGCTTGAAAACTAACAGAAAATCCAAAAAACTCATAAAAAACCGGAAAAACCTCCCATATGGAGCCTTTTTCCGGTTTTTCTATTTTTCTTCCTCCTAAAAAATGCAGGCAAGCCTTTTAATATTCAGGATTTTATTATACCTTTGCAGCCGATTTATATAAACAATATAAAGTCTAACACAATTAGTTATTTAAAAACATTTTTTTTATTTAATGGAAAACTTAAAGAACATTGCTCCTATTGAAGATTTCAACTGGGATGCGTATGAAAATGGTGATGCAGTAACCAGCGTAAGCAAAGAAGATCTTGAAAAAGCTTATGACAGCACGCTGAACAAAGTAAACGACCGTGAGGTTGTAGACGGTACTGTAATCGCAATGAACAAACGCGAAGTGGTTGTTAACATCGGTTACAAATCAGATGGTATCATTCCATTGAGCGAATTCCGTTACAATCCGGATTTGAAAGTAGGTGACACTGTAGAAGTGTACATCGAAAACCAGGAAGACAAAAAAGGTCAGTTGATTTTGTCTCACAAGAAAGCTCGCGCTACTCGTTCTTGGGGTCGTGTTAACGCTGCTCTTGAAAACGAAGAAATCATTAAGGGTTACATCAAGTGCCGCACTAAGGGTGGTATGATTGTTGACGTATTCGGTATTGAAGCATTCTTGCCGGGTTCTCAGATTGATGTGAAACCTATCCGTGACTACGATGTATTCGTAGGTAAGACTATGGAATTCAAGGTTGTTAAAATCAACCAGGAATTCAAGAATGTGGTTGTTTCTCACAAGGCTCTTATCGAAGCTGAACTGGAACAGCAGAAGAAAGAAATCATCAGCAAACTTGAAAAAGGTCAGGTACTGGAAGGTACTGTTAAGAATATCACATCTTACGGTGTATTCATCGACTTGGGCGGCGTAGACGGTTTGATTCACATCACAGACTTGTCTTGGGGCCGTGTAAGCGATCCTCGCGAAGTTGTTTCTTTGGATCAGAAGTTGAACGTTGTAATCTTGGACTTCGACGACGAAAAGAAACGTATCGCTCTTGGTTTGAAACAGCTGACTCCGCACCCATGGGATGCACTGGATCCTAACTTGAAGGTTGGTGATCACGTGAAGGGTAAAGTAGTCGTTATGGCTGACTACGGTGCATTCATCGAAATCGCTCCGGGCGTAGAAGGTTTGATCCACGTATCAGAAATGTCTTGGTCACAGCACCTGCGTTCAGCTCAGGACTTCATGAAAGTGGGCGACGAAGTAGAAGCTGTTATCTTGACTCTGGACCGCGAAGAACGCAAGATGTCTTTGGGTATCAAACAGCTGAAAGCAGATCCATGGGAAACTATCGAAGAAAAATATCCTGTAGGTTCTAAGCATGTTGCTAAAGTTCGCAACTTCACTAACTTCGGTGTATTCGTAGAAATCGAAGAAGGTGTTGACGGATTGATCCACATCTCTGACTTGTCTTGGACTAAGAAGATCAAACATCCTTCTGAATTCACTCAGATTGGTGCAGACATCGACGTAGTAGTTCTGGAAATCGACAAGGAAAACCGTCGTCTGAGCTTGGGCCACAAGCAGCTGGAAGACAATCCTTGGGATGTATTCGAAACAGTATTCACTGTAGGTTCTGTTCACGAAGGAACTATCATCGAAATGCTGGATAAGGGTGCTGTTGTAGCATTGCCTTATGGTGTAGAAGGTTTCGCAACTCCGAAACACCTGGTAAAAGAAGACGGTTCTCAGGCTCAGTTGGATGAAAAATTGCCGTTCAAGGTAATCGAATTCAACAAGGATGCAAAACGTATCATCGTTTCTCACAGCCGTATCTTCGAAGATGCTGCTAAGGCAGAAGAAAAGGCAGAAAAGAAAGCTTCTAAGAAGACTTCTAAGAAAGAAGAAACTCCGATGATTCAGAACCAGGCAGCTTCAACTACTCTGGGTGACATCGACGCTTTGGCTGCATTGAAAGAACAGCTGGAAGGTAAGAAATAATTCTTTCTAAATAAACTCAAAAAGGGATTGTACACTTGTACAGTCCCTTTTTTTTATCCTATATTTGCATCGTCAAATAACTTAAAACCAAAACAACAATGATCAGACTAAACGTATTTATTCAAGTAGAGAAACAGCACTACGACCAGGTAGTAAACATAGCAAAAGAATTGGTAACCGCTTCACAGAAAGATAACGGATGCGTAGCTTACGACCTCTTTCAGAGCACTACACGCCAGGATGTCCTGATGATTTGTGAAACATGGAAAGATGCGGCTTCTCTTGCAGCACACGAACAAGCTGCACATTTCACTACCCTAGTTCCAAAGATTCAGGAATTAGCCGCTATGAAACTGGAAAAATTTGAATTCTAACAAGAACTCAAGAACCCGTATGATACGAAAAATCCCACCTGACTTCTAAAAGTCTCGGTGGGATTTTTTCATAAAGAAGTGAATCTTCTTCACTTCTATAAAGAATAATAAACGAACAAATCAAAGTTTAATTACCATTCAACGAACTTGCCGCGAGCCTTACGTTCTTTCAAAAGCTCTGCCAGACGCTTATTCTTTGAAGAAGCAATGAAACGACGTCCGAAGATGTTCGGAATAGCAACTCCCAAAGCAATACACATAATCACAAGTCCGGAATTTACACCGCTTTCTATTGCTTTCATCAGAGGAGTTACCTGATCAATGCTCTGCACATTGATATTGATGATACCAAACAGCATACGATACATCAGTACTCCCGGAATCATCGGGATGACAGAAGGAATAGTCAGCACATGGTTGGGCACGTGGAACCAGTGAACTGCCTTAATGGCAATCAAGCTAACCAGCACAGCTCCTGAGAAAGAACCAATAACCAGCCCCATATCCAAACCGATATTGTCTGTGCTAGGTCCTAAGTTCACAAAGTTACGCGTACATACGGCAATAATACCTCCGATAGCTACTACCCACAACAAACGACGCTGTATATTGAAAATCATCGAGAATCCCATGGCTGAAATAGCTGCAGCGATGGCATACTCCCAATACTGATGATGAGGAACCATACTGATGGTCGGGAAGAAGTTTTCAATATGGCAAAGTTTCACGGCAAATGCGATACCGAAAGCCATGGCAGCCACCATCAGCAAGGTATTCACCGCTCTGACAATACCTACCTGAATATAATTATCCAGCATATCGTCCACAAAGTTAATCAAAGGAACTCCAGGCACAATAAACAAGGCACAGGCAAGCAACGGATGCCAGGGAGTAGATGTCCATTCTGCAGGCAACAAAGTAGATGCCCATGCAATGATGGTAGCCACAAAGGCAGAAATAGCGATTCCCATGTAATGATTCAAACCAGACTCATTGCATACCTGACGCAAGCGCATACCCAATATGGCAGCAATTGATGCATACAAGAATGCCACCCAGTCACAACCGAACTGAATGCAGAATCCTCCACAGGCAAATCCGGCGCCAATCGCCACTTGCCACGGAGTGTAATTACGTTTTTTCTTACGAATCTTTTCCAGTTCTTCTTCATACTGGTCGAGCGTGTAATCATTTTCAATCGCACGCCAGGAAAGCTTGCTGACTTCCGAAATGGCCGTCATATTCACTCCATGACCTTCAATTCGCTGGAATTTAGTAAAAGAATAGCCACCATCACTCACGTTCACCATCAACATGGTAAAACTGACGTTGATGTGAAGCTTCTCTTCGGGGATACCAAGATAAGCAGCCGTACGTTTCATGTTTCTTACAATACGGTTCGTATCGGCAAGACTCTCTACCAATAATTTTCCCGTACGCAACAATAAATCCACTCTACGATGCAATTGCTGATCGTGAGCCTTTACAGTTGTCTCTAAATGTTCCTCTAATATCATTTTGTTTAAAGATTATTTTGAACGCAAAGTTACGAAAAATATCAATTCTATTCGTACCTTTGTAAACTGAAGTTCTATATAAAATATGAATAAACTTTCACGGATAGAAGAAGAAAAACAGACCATAGCACAAATGATTCATTTTTATTGCCGGCATAAGGAGAAAAATCAGACCTTATGTTCTGCATGCAGCGAGTTGCTCAAATATGCACATCAAAGACTGGAGCATTGTCCGTTTGGAGAACGAAAGAAAACGTGTCGCCAGTGTACCGTGCACTGTTACCACCCCAAGATGAGACAAAAAATAAAAGAAGTCATGCGTTTTGCTGGTCCTCGAATGATATGGTATCACCCCATCTGGACCCTCAAACATTTGTGGAGAGAACGATGACTACAGTCCGATTGTGGATTTTTTCTACAACAACTTGTAAAATTCCCCAATACATCTTTATTAAATCAAGGTTAAATCTATCTGATTTTCAGCTTATAAAACATTTTTGTATCTTTGGCACGAATCTTGTCCGCCATTTTAAAGATAATGGCATCTAAAACTATAAAAAAATTGAACTTATGAAACGCTTTTTGACTAGGAAAGAATTTAAGGTAAAAAGAAAGGAAATGATTTACATGGTTATCGGCATCGCAGTCATTTTATCCCTTTACTTTATTTTTACTCGAGAGAAGAAACCCGTAGCTGAAACGCCGATTGTGTCAGTTATGCCAGCTAGCCAACAAAATGTACAAATTTTCGGTGAATATGTAGGCCGTATCCGTGCCCAGCAATTCGTGGAAGTACGTGCACGTGTAGAAGGTTTTCTGGAACAAATGCTATTCGAGGAAGGAACCTCAGTCAAACGTAATCAAGTATTGTTTGTCATCAATCAAGACCAATATCGTGCCAAGGCTGACAAAGTACGTGCTCAGCTGAAAAAAGATCAGGCACAGGCGCAAAAAGCGAAACGTGACCTGGAACGTATCCGCCCGCTGTATGAACAAAATGCAGCCAGCCAGCTGGACCTAGACAATGCGGTAGCTGCTTACGAAACAGCTGTAGCCAGCGTAGGTATGAGCCAAGCCGACTTGGAACAGGCTGAACAGGAGTTAGGCTACACGATTGTCCGCTCGCCGATTTCAGGAGAAATCAGTGAACGTCACGTCGATTTGGGAACACTGGTAGGCAGCAATGGAAAATCGCTGCTGGCTACTATCGTAAAAAGTGATACCATTCTGGTGGACTTCAGCATGACAGCCCTGGACTACTTAAAAAGCAAGGAGCGAAACGTTACATTCGGTCAGAAAGACTCTACCCGTTCCTGGCAGCCTACTGTAACCATCACATTGCCTGACAATACTGTATACGAGCATAAAGGTCTGGTAGACTTTGCTGCTCCTCAGGTAAATCCCAAAACTGGAACATTCTCCGTACGTGCCGAACTGGCCAATCCGGACCACGTATTGCTGCCGGGACAGTTCACCAAAGTAAAAGTATTACTCGACGTACGTGAAAATGCCACAGTAGTTCCCCAGAAGGCTCTTATCATTGAAAAAGGAGGAGCTCATATCTTTGTCATGCGAAAAGACTCAACCGTGGAAAGACGATTCATTGAGTTAGGCCCTGAATTCGAGAACGATGTAGTAGTAGAACGCGGATTGTCGGCCGGCGAAATGATTGTCTACGAAGGATTCCATAAACTGGCTCCGGGAATGAAAGTCCGCGTACAAGATCCGGCCAAATTACAGAGCGAAGCGAAAAAAGAGGAAGAATAACTCACCCCTAAACAAATTTACGCATGAAAGTCAGCTTTTTTATTGACAGGCCCGTATTCTCGGCTGTCATCTCTATATTAATCGTGATTGTAGGTATCATCGGTTTGATGATGCTGCCTATCGACCAATACCCGCAAATTACTCCGCCTGTGGTAAAAATCAGTGCCTCCTATCCGGGAGCCAGTGCCGTAACGGTATCGCAGGCTGTAGCTACTCCTATCGAACAGGAATTGAACGGAACACCGGGTATGCTTTACATGGAATCCAGCAGTTCCAACTCAGGAGGATTCTCTGCCACTGTTACTTTCGATATTTCTGCCGACCCCGACTTAGCGGCGGTAGAAATCCAGAACCGTATCAAACTGGCGGAATCTCGTCTGCCGGCGGAAGTGATTCAGAATGGTATCTCCGTAGAAAAACAGGCACCCAGTCAGCTGATGACGCTGTGTTTGACTTCGGACGACCCCAAATTCGACGAAATTTATTTAAGTAACTTTGCCACATTAAACGTACAGGACTTGCTTCGCCGTATCCCGGGAGTAGGGCGTATCTCCAACATCGGAAGCCGTTACTACGCCATGCAGATATGGGCTGACCCAGCTAAACTGGCTAACTTCGGATTGACGGTACAAGACCTTCAGAACGCATTGAAAGACCAGAACCGTGAATCAGCTGCCGGTGTACTCGGACAGCAACCAGTAAGCGGAGTAGATATTACCGTACCTATCACTGCACAGGGGCGTTTGTCATCGGCCTCTCAGTTTGAGGAAATTGTATTGCGCGCTAACCCCGACGGTTCACTTGTACGTCTGCGCGATGTGGCAAGAGTATCACTGGAAGCTTCTTCCTATAGCACAGAAAGTGGTATCAACGGAGGAAATGCAGCCATTCTTGGAATCTACATGCTTCCTGGAGCCAACGCCATGGAAGTGGCACAGAACGTCAAAGAGGCCATGAAGGAAATCAGCAAAAGTTTCCCGGAAGGTATGGAATACAACTTCCCGTTCGATATGACCACTTATATCTCGCAATCTATTCATGAGGTATACAAGACTTTGTTTGAAGCATTGGTGCTGGTAATCATCGTGGTATTCCTTTCACTGCAGAGCTGGCGTGCTACACTGATTCCGGTCGTAGCAGTTCCTATCTCTTTGATTGGTACCTTCGGATTCATGCTGATATTCGGCTTCTCACTGAACATGCTGACCTTGTTAGGACTGGTACTGGCCATTGGTATTGTAGTGGACGACGCCATCGTAGTAGTGGAAAATGTGGAACGCATTATGGAAGAAGAGAAACTCAGTCCATACGAAGCCACCAAGAAAGCCATGGAAGGTCTGGTAGGCGCTATTATTGCTACCTCACTCGTATTGGCAGCGGTATTTGTTCCTGTAAGTTTCTTGTCAGGTATCACCGGACAGCTTTATCGCCAGTTTACTATTACCATCGTAGTATCTGTGCTTCTGTCTACGGTTGTAGCGCTGACCTTGAGTCCGGTAATGTGTTCACTCATCCTGAAACCAGTAGATCCGAATAAACCCAAGAACAAGGTGTTCAGACTAATTAATGAATGGTTGGCTATCGGAAACAATAAATACATTATTTATATCAAGCATGTTGTCAAACACCCGCGCCGTATAATAGCAGGCTTTGGAATGGTATTGGTTTTCATCTATGTATTCCATCGCCTTGTTCCGACCAGCTTCCTTCCGATAGAAGACCAGGGATATTTCACCGTGGAACTGGAACTTCCGGAAACAGCCACTTTGGAAAGAACACGTATCATAACTGACAGAGCTATTGACTTCATCATGAAAGACCCGGCAGTGGAATACGTACAGAATGTAACAGGTAGCAGTCCGCGTGTAGGTACCAGCCAGGCCAGAAGCCAGTTGACCGTCATCCTGAAAGAATGGAAGGAACGTGACAACACGACCATTGACGAAGTAATGGACCGCATACAGAAAGAGCTGGAAAAATACCCGGAAAGTAAAGTGTATCTTTCTACTCCTCCGGTAATTCCCGGACTTGGTACTGCCGGTGGTTTTGAAATGCAGCTGGAAGCCCGTGGCGATGCAACGTATGACGATTTGGTAAGAGCTACGGATACGCTGATGTATTACGCTTCACAACGGAAAGAAATTGCAGGATTGTCTTCATCACTTCAGGCAGAAATTCCTCAGTTGTATTTCGATGTAGACCGTGATAAGGTTAAGTTAGCAGGTGTTCCGATGGCAGATGTATTCTCTACCATGAAAGCTTACACCGGCTCTGTTTACGTGAATGACTTTAACATGTTCAACCGTATCTACCGTGTATACATTCAGGCAGAAGCTCCGTATCGTCAGCAACGCGACAATATCGGTCTGTTCTTTGTAAGAGGATCTGATGGTGACATGATTCCGCTGACAGCCCTTGGAACTACTGATTATACAACCGGACCGGGAAGTATCAGACGCTTTAACATGTTTAATACAGCCGTTATCCGAGGAACCACAGCCAATGGAGCAAGTTCCGGTCAGGTAATGGAAACGCTGGAACAGATTGCACGCGAAAAATTACCCGACAATATCGGTGTTGAATGGAGCGGTCTGTCCTATCAGGAAAAGAAAGCCGGCGGACAAACCGGACTCATCCTGGCGCTGGTATTCCTGTTCGTCTTCCTGTTCCTGGCAGCCCTTTATGAAAGCTGGACAGTGCCTATCGCCGTATTGATTTCACTTCCGGTAGCCGTTTTAGGAGCGTATGCGGGTATTACCCTCTGCGGTTTGGAAAATGACACCTATTTTCAGATTGGTCTGGTAATGCTTATCGGTCTTGCCGCGAAGAACGCCATTTTGATTGTGGAATTCGCCAAAGACGAAGTCGATAAAGGACGTGATATCGTAGAATCTGCTCTTCATGCAGCCAGCCTGCGTTTCCGCCCCATCTTGATGACCTCACTGGCCTTCATCCTGGGTATGCTTCCAATGGTGATTGCCTCAGGTCCGGGGTCAGCCAGCCGACAAGCCATCGGTACCGGTGTATTCTTCGGAATGATAGTAGCTGTTACCGTAGGTATCCTGCTCGTGCCGTTCTTCTTTGTAATGATTTACAAAGCTACCCACAAAATTAAAGCGAAACAGTAAACCTTACAGATGTAGCTTATGAAACTGAAAAATCAACTATATAAAATTTTGGTGATTCCCGTAGCAGCCCTCCTGATGGGAGGCTGCAAAATCGGGAAACAATACACCCGTCCTCAGATAGATTTGCCCTCTACCCTCGACAGCACAAGCGTAGATACCGTATCTATTGGTGACTATCCCTGGGAACAGCTTTATACGGACACGATCCTTCAGCAACTCATCCAAAAGACCTTGGACAACAACAAGGATATGCTGATTGCAGCAGCAAAAGTCAAGGAACTGGCTGCCATGAAACGTATTGATTATGCAAACCTCTTCCCTCAAGTCGGACTTAAGTTCTATGCAGAACAAGAAGGCGAAGACCACGGAGGCGGACACTATAAATCAGACGACCAGTATGATATAAAACTGGGAGTTACATGGGAAATCGACCTGTGGGGAAACCTTCGCTGGGCCAAAGACAAAAGTATGGCCGAGTTTATGGGTTCCATTGAGAATCAGCGGGCCTTGAAAATGAGTCTGGTGGCACAAGTGGCACAATCCTACTTTGAACTGGTGGCTCTCGACAATGAGCTGTCTATCGTGAAAAAGACAGTAGATGCCCGCCGGGAAAGTCTGCACCTCGCACGTATCCGCTATGAAGGAGGATTGACTTCAGAAACAGCCTTCCGCCAGGCACAGGTGGAATTGGCAAGAACAGCTACTTTGGTTCCCGATCTGGAAAAGAAAATTACATTGAAACAAAATGAAATAGCCTTCTTAGCTGGAGAATATCCCCACGACATAAAAAGAACAGTCCTGCCTGAAGATGTAATTCATGCAGCTTCCTTACCCGTGGGACTCCCCTCTTCCTTACTGGAGCGTCGGCCGGATGTACGTCAGGCAGAACAGGCCGTCATTGCTGCCAATGCAGCTGTAGGAATTGCTTATACCAATATGTTCCCTAAACTGACACTGACAGCCAGCCATGGTTCAGAAAACGACGAACTTTCTCATCTGTTCAAATTGCCTCATTACTTATTGGCGGGAACTATTCTTCAGCCCATTTTCGCCATGGGAAAAAACCGGGCCATGCTGAAAGCAAAGAAAGCTGCCTGTGAACAAGCTGCCTACGCATACGAGAAAGTGGTACTGAACGCTTTCAAAGATGCTTACAATGCCATAGCAGAGTATAACAAGGTGAAAGAAATCTATGAAACCCGCTTGCGACTGGAGCAGTCTTCGAAAATCACACTTGATTTGGCTCAGCTGCAATATATCAACGGAGTAATTGGTTACATGGATTTGCTGGATGCACAGCGAGGTTACCTGGATGCCCAAATTGGATTGAGCAATGCAGTACGTGACAAACAGATTACGATGGTTAATTTATACAAGGCCTTAGGAGGAGGCTGGCAATAATCCTCCCATAAAAAACGCGGAAACTTGATTAGTTTGAGACATCAGTTTCCGCGTTTTTTGTATATTATACAGATTCTACTCCATATACCCTACGGTAAATTTCATTCCGTATAGATTCAAATTCCTTGTCTATCGTTTCTGTTCCTGCATACATCAGGAACATAGGAAGTGTTTCTCCTCCCTTGCGGTACGAAGGCTGTACATACTCTTTTTCGCATAAACTGAATCCGCACCGCTGATAAAAACCAATACGCCGGCGACTCCATTCGTCCACCGGTTTCTCCACTTCCAGAATAATGACTCCCGGGAATTGCTGCTGAAGGACTTCCATGATTTTCCGTCCATATCCTTTATTGCGCACAGATGGAGAAGTAGCCAGATGCTCCACATAAGAAAAGCCGGCAAACTTCCACACTGTAATAAGCCCAACCAGAAGTTCATCATCTGAAATCAAGTAGCAGGTAAAGTCTGCGCAGTTATCCACATTATCTCGTTGTGCTACATCATCCCTCCGCTCCGCTTCAGGGAAAGACTCATGCAACAAGTTTTCTACAAAAGAATAGTCTTTGTCTGTGGTTTGAAGTGGTGTAAATTGAAGCATAACCAATAGATTTAGAAATTATTACTCTGTATAAAAACGAATCGTCCGTTCCAAGGAGCGCTGGCATACGGGACAGAACACAGGTGCCTCATTGATTCTCATCCGGCATTCCGTAGTCGGGCGATAAATTCCTTTTTTAGTGTAACCAGCCCCTTCGTATACCCCGACTTTTGTGTAAATCAGTTTTTCATCAGTCTGAGGTTTTGTTGGCACAGGAGTTCCCGGTTCCAGCATATCCTTCCATTTATCTTCAAAATGAACCAAAGTCGTAATATTCGGTTCCCAAGGCTCTATGTCATAAGGATACAACGGACTGGGAGCCTCATCATACGCATATTCATCGGCCAGCCCTCCAAAACTATGCCCAAACTCATGTACCACAACTGGTCTGAACATAGAGTGATGTGCCGTAGTCAATGTGTAGGAGTTGTAAATACCTCCTCCTCCGTAGGTATCCGTATTGGCAAGGATAATGATATGCTCGTATGGAATACCTGCCAGCCAGTTATGAATGGCTTTCACGCTACGCGTGGTCAGATAACGGTCGGAATAAAACGTATCAAAATGCGAACTTACGGCTGTTTTTTTCCATTCATCCTTTCGGGGAATACTTACCCCACTGTCTTTTGACTCACTAAATACAGCCACAATATTGAAGCGGTCCTTCAGTTTCTTAAACGGTTCATGCGCAAACAAGGCTTCACACGCCACCGCCGCATCTTTGTAAAACAAATCCGATTCATTAGCTGCATAACCTTCTGCCATAATGGCCACGTCAATGCATTTATCCGAAGAACCTCCTTGCCACAAATAGCGATGCGGTGTCAACTCTCCCTCCCCTCTTTGATGAATCAGAATATCGGAAGGATTAACCTCATGTACCAGCGTAGCATTCACTTCGCGCGAGGCATTCCGCAAAACGACGGTAATTTCTGCCGGCTGCTTGGGATAAGGCACCAAAAAAGCATTTTCAAATCCACGTTTCACCACCTTGGCTTCCTGTTCTCCAATCCATTCCTGAAACAAGCTGGAGAAAGAAGTGCGGTAGATAACCTTCCCGGTAGCCTTATCCTTCATGGTTATCTCTCCATTTCCTTCCAACGGAAGTTCCGACAAATGATGGCGTCTTCCTGCCCACTGCGGAAGAACCGACAATTCATCCAGACAAATGTCCTGCTTGTCCGCATTTCCCATAAATATATAATCCAGACGAAGCGTCTTGTCTACAAAATAATCTTCAAAAGTCTGCGCAAAGGTACTGCTTCCAAGTGACAGCCCCAATGCAAAAATCAATGCTGCTCTTTTCATACGTTCTTTTATTTTCCCACAAAAATAACGAAATGTCTTGTTTCCACACAATCCGCAGTCTAAAAAGCATTTCAATACATCACTCTTTCATAAAACCAGTACTTCCACGAAAGTACTACAGTACTGCAAAGGAAATACTCCAGTACTTTCAGGGAAGTACTACAATACTGCAAGGAAAGTACTGACTTTACATGAAAATACTTTGAACAACACATAAAAAAGCGGTGCCTTCACCAAGAGACACCGCCATCCAAATATTTATCATCAATTAATTAAAGAACTTTATTCCAATAAAGTATGTACGCGGCTGTGTTGGGCCATAGAAATACTTGGAGTCACGATTCATACCTTTATCCAAATCCTTCTGGAAGGCATTAAAGATATTCTGCACACCTCCGTTTACCTGTAACTTCAAATGGTCATTCAGCACAAAGGTGTAATTCAGCTTCAAGTTGAAATCCATAAAGTCAGGGGTATGTTCCAGGCGGTCCTTCTCAATGTATCCGGCAAAGTGAGGAACAATCATGCGTCCCGTATATACGCCGGAAAGAGAAAAGTCAAAGTTCTTCAACGGGGCCGAACTGAACGTAAAGTATCCATAGTAATCCGGAGTACGCGGCATGCGCTTGATAGCTGCTACATCTTCATCTTCGCTCCATCTCACCGCTTCCGTATAACGGCTGCGCTGTACCGTAAAACCTAACTGCAACTGTGCTTCCTTTCCATGGGCAATCTTGTAGTCAATATTGGCTCCATACACTCGTGCACCGTTTCCGTTTCTGCGTTCCTGCACCAATGTGCCCGATACAGGGTCCTTTCCTAAACTTTCCAGATAGAATACATCGTTCAACGCCGTATAGAAACCTTCAATCAGCAAGTTCGACTGGAAATGTCCGAAATTAAAACTCCAGTCTACAGAACCACTGAAACTATTAGAACGTTCCGGTTTCAGTCCTTCTGCCAGTCGTACTTCCATTGCCTCACCTCCTACAGCCGCCACATGCAAGTCCTCATCGTATGCCTGAGGTGCACGGAAACCCGTCGACCAGGTCAGACGTCCCTGGAATTTATCAGAAGGTTTCCAGAGAGTATTGATACGCGGACTGAAAATCACATTATCCACCAAATTGTGTTTATCCAAGCGGAACCCAGCCAATATCGTGAAATAATCCAGCTTCCATTCATTCTGCACAAATCCGCTGGCAATCTTCACATCCTGTCTCAAGTCACGTCCGTAACCCGTCATCACATCATGCAAGGAGTTATACTGGTACTCCAGTCCACCGGTAAAGGTAGCCGGAGAAAAGAGACAGTTGTCCATGTTTCCTACATACATAGCACCACCTACAGCAGTCAAGTCTTTGGTTTTTCCGTATGCATTCTCTGCCTTGTCTGCCCCGTAATAGCTGTTACGGTCGGTGTGCTGTGCCGAAGCATATACAGAAAGCTTGTGCTTGTACTCATTGAAGAAAACATCATACGTCAGTCCCCCGCTGTTAATGATGTGCTTGGTCTGTTCCGTAATGTCTGTTTCGTGAGGCTGCAAGTCAAACTTGTTTCCTCCGCGACGGAACTCGTTGGTAGTATGATATTCCAAACTGATACGGCTGAACTGTGTCGGACGGTAATATGCCCGCAATCCGAATGTATTCATATTCAGTTTACCCAACTCAGAGAATCCGTCCCCATCCGCATCATACGGATTACGGTTGCGATAAGACTGATACAGCGCGATGCCATACGAATTGTCGGACGAAACCAGTGAGGCATTGGCTCCCATATACTGTTCCCATACCTTTCCGTTCAAGTTCGACATGGTAGAAGCCACCTGAAATGAATTACGAACGGGGTCTTTGGTAATGATGTTAATGGTACCCCCCACGGCATTGGCTCCAAATAAAGCAGAACCACCTCCGCGAACCACTTCCACACGCTCAATCATATTAGTTGGAATCTGCTCCAGTCCATACACGCCCGACAATGCACTCATCACCGGACGACTGTTAATCAGAATTTGTGAATAAGGTCCCTCCAATCCATTGATACGCACCTGAGGGAAACCGCAGTTCTGGCAATTGTTTTCCACACGCAATCCCGACTGATAGTTCAGCGATTTAGCCAAATCGGTAGAATTGACAATTTCAAACAACTTGTTGCTCATCACATTCACCACCACAGGCGCTACTTTACGGCTGGTTTCATTCCGGTTGGCCGATACTACTACCTCATCCGTCATGATACTTTCTTCCTCCATAACAAAATGCATGTCGACCACAAAGTCTTTACTCACCGTCACCTTCTTTACCTGAGTGGTATATCCCATTATCTGCACCTTCAAGGTATATTCTCCTGCCGGCAACTTTTTAAAACGGAAATGTCCTCCGGCATCCGTCACCGTACCTTCTCCTGTTTCCACCAACAACACGGTCGCATAAGGCAATCCTGCTTCCGAACCTTTCTCAATTACGTGTCCCACAATGGCATTTCCTTCTTTTACGGGACCATCAGCGTATGCAATAGTACAGCTGACAAGAGCGCATACCACTCCCATCAGTAAATTGATATATTTTTTCATTATTTGCTCCTAAAAAATTAATACTATGTTCTTCAAATTCCCAATAAGAACGATAGTACAGGAGGAGCACGAAGGTACATCCCTTCCGTACAACAACATACGGCATGAAATGTATTCTTTATATAAGGTAATGAATAGAGCAGGTGCAAATCGGGAGTCTTTACTTCCGTATGCCCAGGCTCCAATGAAGAAAAAGTCGACAGAAAATGCAACGCTAATGTCTGCCCGTCACTATGAGAGTGAGAATGCGAGAAGGGATGCGAGTGCACAAGCATCACCCCGTTTACCACATGCACGTGGGTAAACAGGGCAGTCATGGCATAATATGCGGCAAACAAAGTGGCCAGACACAATGCCCATACTCGTATATGTTTGCGGAACCCTTTACACATTTTCCGTCTTCCTACGTATTTTATTCGTTATCTTTGTTTCCAAGCAAAAGTTCATAATCACGCTTTGCAGCTGGTACAGTCCATTCTTCAGGAATGAACTTCCACTGGTTCAGCGGAGCCGGATTTAGTACTTTAACCTCCTCAATCCGTTTCATCAGGTAATAGCGTAAATCCTTATCCGTTGAAAAGACAATACGCTTTGCCAGTTCTGCTTTGGGAATACCTGCTCCCTTAGTCAGCAAGTCTCCTCCTCCATTTCCACGATAGGAATTGACGGCTACCCGATATTGCTTGTCCATCTCGAACGGCTTGCCGTCGGCCATCCGTTCGATCGTAATTCTCTTTCCGTATGGTTTGGTCACATCCACCGTATAGATGATACCCGCCGCAGAATCAAAATTGAAGCTGGGATTACGGAAACGACCGAAACCGTTGTCTTTTTCGTTCAGCAACAGCAGGTGGTCATCGGGTGAAGTCATCTGGTTCACCCAAAGGTCATACGACATTTCCAGAAAATCCTTTACTTCCTTTCCAGTCAACACCATCGTGTAAAGCATGTTCTCAAACTTATATAAGTTGAACATATCGCTCATACGAATGTCTCCTTCTTTAATCTCGGCATAAGCCGACAAAGGCGCACAGAAAGAAATATCTGCTCCGGTAATATCCAGTTGCAACTGATGAATCAAATCAATAAAGGCTGACGGGCCAAAGAACGCATCCTTAGAAGAAATCGTATGCTCAATCCGTCCGATTTTCCGGGACACAAAAGCCTGCGTCGCCTCATACTGTTTCTGGAAAGTATGCATGAAATCCTTATCCACGGCATAGTCATCCATGCTCACCAGCTTTCCATCTACCTGCTTCGATACAATCTTTCCATTCTGTTTCTTCACTGTTACGGTCACTTCCGATACTACTTTTGCCGTATTGGCCGGATCAATTACCAACACAGAATCGCCCGATGTATTGGTCACTCTTTCATTCCAGCGGGTATGATCGTGTCCCATAAAAATGACGTCGAACCCTGGCACATTGGCAGCCACACCTTTCGATCCGTTTTCTACCACATTGTCCAGTTTCTTTCCATCCATTCCTGAATGAAACAGTCCAATCAAAATATCCGGTTGTTCTTTTTCACGAATTTCCTTCACCCATTTCGCTGCACATGCTTCCATATCTTCAAAACGAAGTCCGGCCCACAACTGCTCAGGCAACCAGGATGGTACTGCCGGCGTAATCATTCCTAACACTACCACCTTCACTCCGTTCCGTTCCAATACTTCATAAGGTTTCAAATAGGGCTTTCCTGTTTTCACATCCACGATATTGGCTCCAAGTACCGGAAAGTTGCATTGTCCTACCCAACGGTCGTACACCGCATGTCCTGTCTCCACATCATGATTACCCATGTTGCCCACATCATAGCGCATATAGTTCAGCATAGCGGCACATACATGTACGGAGGTAGTATCCATATAATTATAGTAATAAGCCACAGGCTGTCCCTGCAGAATATCACCGTTGTCCATCAAAATAAGATTATCGCCATA
>ULRE01004777.1_pt1 | contig 20153 bp, 18 predicted proteins | sample 1955141 | NCBI WGS metagenome assembly ULRE01 (sample SAMEA4835674, study PRJEB28245) | human gut metagenome | biome: gut microbiome; material: fecal sample | place: Denmark | collected 2008
AATAATTTATCCCAACTATTTAAAAAGAACCGAAAAAACACCTTTCACAATTAAAGTGAAAGGTGTAATATTTATGCACAATTTACTATTCTGTTAAGTATATCATCGGTAGACTCGTTAAGCACATAAGCAAACTCGCCGAGCACCATTTTCTCAGCCTCTTTCAAAAAGCGTTCATCAGCCATATGTAATCTTTTGCCTCTTTTTAACTGCTGCTTTTCGTGAAGTTTTAAAGTTCTGATTAATCTAAGCAATTCAGATGACTTGCCCTCTGAAATGATGTTTTTAAATGTTTCAAATCTTATATTCTTATTGGAAATCCACTCTTCTTCTTTCGGCATATTATCCAAAAGGTCGATAATCTCATCTTTAGTAAGTACGGCTCTCATTTTTCCGACAAGTTTTTCATTTTGTACGGGAACGAAAACCTTTGCGGTTTTTGTCGCATTAGGACTAAGAACATAATACTCTACATTTACCTTGTCTATTCTTTTTGTTGTAATCTCGGTAACAGTGCAAACACCGTTAACACCATATGCGACTATATCAGATACCTCAAACATTTTCGGCACCTCCATGCGCAGATTTGTAAGCGTTATTTCGATAAAACATACTTCTCTCCTATTCTTAATTCTCATTCGTTAGTAATTGTTTAAAACAATGTCTGACAAAGCGGAAAACAGTTTATGCTTATTATATTTCTTATATCTAATATTATACCATATTTTGATAAATTATGACATAGGCAATATAGCTAACAATGTTATAAAATATGTTGTAAAAAATGCTAATTATTTCTGCTTTTAAAAGAATAAAGCTCCCGAGTTTATCGGAAGCTTTATTTAAAATAAAAATTATTATTGTTCTTTTCTGTAGAATGGTTCTACACCGTTTATTGCATTTCTTGCAAGGTCCATAGTAACAGGCATTACAACAATGTCTACATCTTCAGTAAGGTATGGCTGTGCGGTTTCTTTTATAGCGTCAAAAATCTTTTTCATATCGCCGATAAAGTCAACTACAACAAGAAAGCTCTTTTTGTCGCTGTGCTCCATCATTCTTAAGAAAGCAACATTTACATTTGGCTCTGCGCTGAAATGATTGATAAGTGTAGCCATAAGGTCGATAGGATAATCCTTTGGTTCGCCGATTTTAATCTGCTCACCCGGTTTGAACAAATCTTTATTAAGTGTGTTAAAGTCTTTCTGCTGCTTGATTGAAATAATCATTGGCTTAGGGAAAGTAACGCTCTTGCCAAACGGATTGATAACAAAACCGACAACACCCGAATGTGGATCCATAACCATTTGAGAAATGCTGTCAAAATCAGTAACTACTTTTTGAGCATTCTGGGTATCCTGCCACTTAAATAATTCTTCTGTATCTGTAAAAAGTCCAAAGAATTTTTCTTTTTTCTGATTTTCAAGAAGTCTGAACTGAACCTGTGTTGCCTGCTTCATAACAGTCTGACCGTTTTCTGTAACAGCCTGTGTTGTAGGAACAACCTTTGCAGGTAAAATAAACTTAGCCTTTACAACTTCTGTAATCATCTTATCGACGTTCTCTTTTGAGTTGTCTTCCTGCATAGTTACAATTGCTTCTTTTAAATCAGGGTTAAAAATCTTTTCAGCAGGTACTCTGCTGTTTTCCATTTTCATTTCGCTCATAATAATATATCCTCCAACAGTTATTCTATAGTATATGTTTTGCCGTCCTCAACAATAAGTCCCTTATCTGCTGGATACTGCTGAGAACCGTCTTCGTCACCGTCATTAAAAATAATATACGGTGTTTCCCAATCTTCTGTAAAGGTATAGCTGTACTTTCCGTCGCTTTCCTTTGTCATTTCAATTCCCGGCCAGGTTTCGTTTTCATACAGTTCATCGTTGTAAACATATGCAAAAATCTGATCGCCCCAGCTGTCTGGCTTTTCAAAATATACCTTTGTGCCGCTTGAAATTGAATATTTTACTTCTGTAGCAAATACAACTCTTTCGTAGGTTTTTACACCCTTGGAATTTTTAGCTGTAAGTTCAAGTGTTGCTATATCACTTCCGCTCGGTACAGAAACGGTTACGGTTTCTCCGTTCTTATATGAAACAGCCGCTGCTCCGTTAAGAGCATATTCCGCATTATCCGTATTTGCACAAGTAAGTGTGACTGTTGCGGTTTTACCGCTTTGAATATTAAATACGGTGTCCTCGGCAACGCCTACTTCGGCGGCAGCTTCATATTCCTTATAACCGTCGTTATAAAGAACTACCACACTGTTTGCCGGAATATCGGCATCAGAAGTAAGTTTACCGTTTTTAACGGTGTATTCTGTCTTGCCGTCAACTCTGTTTACATATGTACCGTCGGCAAGATTTGTTTCAAATCCTGTCTTAAGAGCGTCTTTTGTATTTACAATTACCGCTCCTTTTGTGCCCCTTTCAATCATAACAGCGGTTGAATCGGAGTTCGGATTTACAATATTTTCGTCTTCGCCAATCATAGCTGTACGGAAGAAATTTACGGCTTTTACACTCTTATCCTTGTACATATCGTCACCCTCTGTGCCGATACGGTTCATTCCCCATTCGTTTTCAACACTTGAATAGTAAGGACGATCGAAGAACAGCGGTGTGCCGTCTTTTCTTGCAGTAATTACTGCCCAACCGAGGATAACCTGTTCCTTAGTCATATTGTACCAGTTGCCGTCATTAATATAGTTATCGTGAGATTCAACCCATGTAACCATATTAAGCGGTGCGTCACCGAGCCAATAATCACTTACAGTACCTTTTGACAAAGTATTGTTTGTAATTGCGCCTCTGATTTTACTGCCGTATGTACTTGCTGTAGTATGACCTATTGCCTCAATATAGTCGGCAATTCTTTCATTGTTGCCCTGAAGCACCTCTCCGTATATAAACAGATTGTCAGCATTGTTTACTTCGGTGATTACTCTCTGCCAGAAGTTATTTGTAAAGCCGTCATCTTCCTTAGGATCGTCAGGTAAGCCGATGTGCTTTGCAGTATCATAACGGAAACCGTCAGCACCGCAAGCGACACAGTCATTGAGATACTCAATAAAATAATTCTGAAAAGATGTGCGCTCTGTATTAATATCAGGCAAACCACCCATTTTGTAAGTAGTGCAAGCAAGTCTGTTTGAAAAGTCATTGAGGTCATACGCATTGTTTTTATGATAAAGCGTGTCCAAACTTCCGCCGCCTGCATCAATAAGATCCTGACTTACTGCGCTTGTGGTCGGTGTTGTGTGGTTAGCAATAACATCAACAATAACCTTAATACCGTACTTTTCCGCCTCGTCACACATAGCTTTAAACTCGTCACGAGTTCCGAGCTGATAGTTACCGATTTTAAAATCGGTGGGCTGATAATGATAGTACCATTTGCCATCACCGTAAAGCTGCATTCCGCCGTTCTCGCCCTCAAGGCAAGCATTAACAGGCGAAGTCTGCAGTGCCGTATATCCTGAAGCCGCAATGTCAGCCATAGATTCCTTTATAGTATTGAAATCCCACGAAAAACACTGCAAAATTGTACCGTTATCAATCTTATCTGCGTGAGCATACTCGGTAGAAGTATTGGTTGAATTATTATCATCTGAACCGTTCTGCGAATTTGAACAGCCTGTCAAATAAACGACAGAACCTGTGAGCATAGCAGAAACCAACAGACCTGATAATATTCTTTTAAACAAATAATCACCATCTTTCATTTCACAATTAATCCGAGTGCGATAAGCCACAAGGATAAAATTATTATAACATTATTTCTTAGCAAAATAAATAGTATTTTGAGATTTTTTACAATTATTTTAAAAATTCCTACCTAATAAACAAAAAGAGCCTGATTTTTTTGGATAATCAGACTCTTAAAATATTACTTTTTTTCGGTAAGGAGTTTGTTTAACTCCTCCATAAATGTATTAATATCCTTGAATTGGCGATAAACCGAGGCAAAACGAACATATGAAACTTCATCAACCTTTTTAAGGCGCTCCATTACAAGTTCACCGATATGCTCGGCAGTAATTTCTCGTTCAAAGCCGTTCTGTGCAGTAAGCTCAATGTCAGTGACCATTTCTTCTACCTGTTCAACAGAAACAGGGCGCTTTTCGCAAGCACGAAGAATACCTGCAGTCAGCTTATTGCGGTCAAAAACTTCTCTTGATTTGTCACGCTTGACAACATAGAGAGGAATATTCTCAATAATTTCATAAGTTGTAAAACGCTTTCCGCACTTAAGACATTCTCTTCTTCTGCGTATTCTTTCCCCGTCATCTGCCGAACGGGAATCCACAACCTTACTTTCTTCAAATGAACAATATGGGCATTTCATAAAAAGCTCCCCTAAATCACAAATATTCTAAAAATATTATAACATACCGAAAAATTCAAGGCAATAAATATTTATTTACAAATTTATTACATTTTTGCTCTATGCTGATTTTTACAAATGAAAAAAGCAACAGTTGAGAATAAACTCGTCTGTTGCTTTTTTAGGGGTAATAGGGTTATAGAAGAAATTTATGTTATGTAGTTGATAGCATATTTTTAACAGCTCATTCACTGTTTCTTTTAAAATTATAGCAGATTAATACTATTTTGGAAATTGCATTTGCAACGATTTTCAAGAAACTGTATAAAAATACAGTAATAAATTTTATTGAATACTCACTAATATGCCAAGATTTAATTAATATCAAGACTAACACAAGCAATATTCATTACTGTTTTATAATATCCCTACAATTCATAATTTTTGCAATATGGTGAAATTATCACCGTTAAAATCTATTAATCCGTCTTTTTTCATTTTATTAAGCTCACGGGAAAGCGCCGATTTATCAACGCTTAGATAATCCGCAAAATCCTGTCTTGAGCCTTCAATGCAAAAAGAAGAACTTCCGTCACGCTTTTCTCTGAATTCAAAATAACGCATTATTTTTTTGCGTATGGAACGCTCTGAAAGCACAATTTTATATTCGAGAGAGCGCAAATCCATCTCCTCAAACAATACAAAAAGATTTTTAAGTAATTTTTGCTGAATAATAATCTTTTTATAATCATTTTCTTTAATTTTCGCAAAATCCAGAAAAAGAATTGTTGACTCTCCATGCGACACTATTTCAATATCGCAATGTGTGGTTCGTGGTGCGGCGGTGATAAGCCAACCTATGCTGTCACTGTAAACTCTTCCCAAAATTTCACGAACTCCGTCTGAATTATATTTTTGTATTTGAGCCGCACCCTCAAGCACAAAAGCGGAATATTTATGAATTTTGCCTGAACTTACAATAATATCATCATTTTTATAGCTCTGAATTTTATAATCAAATTCCACAAGCGCCTGTTCTATTTCTTCATCTGTAAAACTTTCAAAAATCGGGTGCTTTCTTAGGAATTCAAAATGTTGTTCCATATTTCCTCCGACAAATTAAATATGCAATACTAAAAATATCCGTAAATTCAAAACAGTTTGCGTACTTTTAGCAAAAACTATTTTATTAAATTATTGAATCTGCAAGAGCGGCAAGCTGAACTTCATTTTCAGCTGTCATAGTTGAACGGATTGTAACCTTGGCATCTGAAATCTCAATGCCCTTCATTTCGTCAAAATAAGGCTGCATAGACTTGATTGCACAAGGTGCCCATGAACCGTTTTCAATCATAGCGACTTTACGGTTTTTGTATCCCTTAATTTTCAAATGATGTAAAAAGTCATTCATAACAGGGAAAACTCCGCCGTCATATGAAGGAGCGGCTACAACAAGTGTAGAATACTTAAATGCGTCCTCAACATTTTCTGCCATATCACTTCTTGAAAGGTCAGAAATAGCAATCTTTTTATCTGTTTTCTCTTTCAAAATATCATAAAGTTTTAAAGCGGCTTTTTCGGTATTGCCATGAATTGAACAATAAGCGATAAATATACCGTCAACCTCCGGCTCATACTTGCTCCAGATGTCATAAAGGTTAATATAATAACCGAGATTTTCGGTAAGAACAGGACCGTGTAACGGACAGATTTTCTCAATGTCAAGCTTAGCTGCTTTTTTAAGCAAAGCCTGAACCTGCACACCGTATTTTCCGCAAATATTAAAGTAATATCTTCTTGCCTCACAAGCCCAATCTTCGTCTGTATCAAGTGCACCGAATTTACCGAATCCATCGGCAGAAAAAAGCACTTTTTCCTTGCTTTCATATGTAACCATAACCTCGGGCCAATGTACCATAGGCGCCATATAGAAAGAAAGTGTATGTTCGCCGAGGTTTAATGAGTCGCCCTCTTTTACAGTAACCGTTCTGTCGGTAAGGTCAATGTCAAAAAATTGAGGCAGCATATTAAATGTCTTTGCATTTCCGACAAGCTTCATATCGGGATATTTATCTGCAAGCAGCTGTATGTTTGACGCATGGTCAGGCTCAAGATGATTAATAATAAGATAATCGGGAGTTTTTCCGTCAAGTACATTTTCAAGATTTGCAATCCATTCATCGGTTTTTCTCTTATCCACCGTGTCAAGTACGCAGATTTTTTCATCAAAAATTACATATGAGTTATAAGAAATGCCGTTTGGCACAATGTACTGACTTTCAAAAAGGTCAATATCTTTATCATCAACGCCGATATATTTAATAGCATCAGAAATATTTATATTCATTTTTATTCTCCCCTTAATTAAAATAATAATTTGTATATGATTATACCATAATTAGACATATATTTCAATAGAGTCAGGCAGCAAATTAGCTACTTTTACAAAAAGCAAAAAACATATAAACAAATACAAATAAATACTCCTAAGCAGTAAATATCAAAAAAACAATACTTAAAACAGATAAAATTGTTGCCAATGCAGGAGCAAAGCTCAGTTCTATATTATGAATATATTTTATTTTGTCGAGCAATGGCGGAAATTCACCATAAACATCGTAATAACAGACTATGGATTTTAAATATCGGGCAACCTGTTTCATAATTATTTAAATATCCTCTATATCATAATCATTTATACTTTTTCCCTTTGGAATAAAACGTTTTAACATTTTATTATGACATTCGTTAGTTCCTTTTTCACATGATGTGTATGGATGGGTAAAGTACGCAGTTATTCCGTTATTCTCTATTTTAGATAGATTGGCAAACTCAGAACCATTGTCGCCTGTGATACTTTTAAACACTTCTGACTTCTTATTCCCAAATTGATTCATTAAATTCTGTAAGGTTTCATCAATAGCCAATGAAGAGTGATCCTTTACCTTTATCCACAATGACATTCGTGTTTGCCTTTCTACTATTGTCATTATGGCAGGTTCTGCGTCTTTCTTTATGCCAAGTACACTGTCTATTTCCCAGTGACCGAATTCTTCCCTTGAATTTACTGTTTCGGGGCGTTCTTCAATACTTTTCCCCAGGATTTTTCTGTTTTTTCGTATGTTTGATGATTTGGTATTTCGTTTAAGCTTTTCCGGTAAATCTATATTCTTAATTGGCAGTATTCCTAAATCCACATAGTTGTAAAGAGTTTTGGTACATACCATTTCATTAGATGAAAACAGATTGTTTTCTTTGGCATATCCAACGCTGGCATCTAATGACCAACTTTTTTGCTTAAACATTTCAACTACATAATTGAGAAATTCAACACATTCAAGGCAACGGTAGTTTTTTTACTGTTTGCTCGCTTATCTTTGTATTTCTGTTCAGCAATATCAGGTTTATACCTTTTGACTTTTCCGTTATACAAATACACCGTTCCATTCTGTACTTCTTTATTGATTGTATTATATGGGCGATGAAGTTCTTTTGCTATTTTGTAAACTGACCAGTGGTCTACATTAAGCCTGATTGATATATAGTATCGTTCTTCTCTTGTTAAGTGTTGACCTTTCTTGTGTGTTGGTGTAAAATTAAGTGTATCCATAGTGACGGTTTCCTTTCGGATTTTTGTGTGGTAACTTAATTCTACTACGAAATCGTTTCTATGGATATTCTTTTTTATTGTTTCATCTTCATTTTACAATATGCGAAAACTTTTTTCCTGTAAGATGTTTTGAAATAAAATTTCTAAAAGTTTTACCCCAATTGCGTGGTGGAATCCCTTTAAATATGTTTGTATCAAGAACAACCACCTTATCATATATTTCACCTGAAACCTTATTTTTTACATTTTCTTTAATTGAATACTTAACATCACCACTCTCAACCAATGCCAACAACTTAAGCGTAATTGGCATTGTTCAGGGGTGTCCCCTGAGTATAGTCCACATCCTTTTAGGGTGTGGATTGGATTTTGGTGTCAAAATCCGATGCTCACTATACCTGTGGACAGGTATAATGCTTTCTCTTTGCCGTTCTCCCCGAATGTCGTTCCTGCCCCCTGTTTTTTCAGCGGCGTTTTCTCGCTCGTTCCTACAAGGGAAGTCTTGACGGAGTATCCCATTCAGACGGTCATTCAATTTTTAAGTACAACTGACTTTTGGGGAAAAATAAAAAGCCGTCACATATTAACACTAATAATCGGCGTGAGCGTTAACTCTCGCTTCAAATCAGATGCTCATATGTAACGGCTTTGAATTGATTCAAAAGACCATACTGTTTCTGATGACTCAACTCCACCTTAAACAGTACAAAAAATTCACGGTAGCGAGTCACGGTATTCTTAAAGAGATTACCGTCGGTATAGTGGGCAGTAGCCAAACTATACCTCTACGAAGACATCATATTCAGTTGTAGTTCCTCATAAGAGGGATTATATTATACCACAAAATCCGCCATAAATAAAGAAATTTACGACGGGTTTTGAATATTTTTCGGATTTTTGGAAATACTATTTATTTAAGTGTTCTCTCAAATACTTAAATGGGAATGGTATAATTGTTAACTGCCCATTATGAACAAATGTGACATTCATCAGTGGCAACAATTTTTCAAACATCAAGATAGAATCTTCAAATGGCTCAATCTTCCTTATATTTGCAGCTCTATTGATTAAGCATCGCATTCCGTTTCCTATTGTGCCAACAAAATAATATTCTGAAACACCATCGTTAAACATTTTAATATCTAAACACGATGAAAGCAATTCATTACGTTTTTCTTTGCCACGCAACTTTGTGTTTCCGTTAGCAAGTTCAGCTTTGATACTATATATTTCAGGAATGGTGAACCATTCTGTATCTTTTATAATATTTATATTGCCTAATGCATCTCTGATGATGCCGTGTACTTTCACAGAATTCATTTTTGCATTTTCAAAGATTTCGACACATTGATTATAGTTATTAGCTTCAAACAAATTAAGAGTTTGTTCGGAAATATTAAAAGTACCGTCAGGATGAATCGTCATAAAAATATATTTTGTGTTTTGTTCATCTGTCACTTCAATGCCAAAATCAATATCATCTTTCAAGCCTAATGTATTCCAATCAAAAAGAGATATTTTTTGTTTAACAAGATCGGCCTTGATTAGCATTTCGTGTATGACTGTCGAAATTGCAAATTCACTGCATTCAGAAAAATCTTCAAAGGTAATATGCTGTACCGCAACATCATTAAATATTCGATGCGGATCGTCACTATCTGCATAAAAAGCAGCATTATGTATCACTCTGATGTTTAGATGATCCTTTGCAACTCTTTTACCACAACTTGTTTTTATACCGTATTTTGAGAGAAGCAAGTCACATATTTCTTTACAAAAGATTTTAGAGTATTCATCGTCAATACAATCAACTATTTTTATTGGTTTAATACTCAAAAGATCAGAAATTGCTTGTTTGTTTTCATTTGCAACCGAGCGGGTATAATCCAATGCTTTATAGTCTGTAATACTCTCAAAATCAAGGTGAGCAATAGATGAAAACCTATCATTGAAGTTTTCTAAAACAGTCGTAAGAATTCCCATCTTGCTTTGATTAAAACGGTCTATATTCTGAATATCTAAAAAAGCAATTTCGGTCTTTGCGTTTTTAGTTTGTCGCATAATGAAACTATATCCCACATCATCTTTCAATTTTCTGCGCAATGTGTTATGTGCCGAAAAAATATACTTGGGATATTCGTCAAACTTTTTCTTTTTAAATTCTATTTTATTACGCAACAATTCTGAGGTGAATGTATGCACTTCCATATTCAAGCGAAATTCAGAAGATAACCTCAGTTCCAAACACGGAACTTTGAAAACAACGTCTGCCTCGCTTTTTCTTCCTCTAATTAACCAATTTGGATGAAAACAGTATAAATGTCCAGTTAGGTTGTTAAATTTGAGTAACGGACTTTCATAATTCCCTAAGCTGTTAAGCATAAGTTGAAATACAATATCATCTTTCAAAGAGTTGGGCGTAACCTGAGAGATAGTAATGCGGTCAGCACCATCATCTTTTAATATTGCATTCTTTAACAATGATTTGTTTGAACCATTGCTTTTCATTAGTACAAAAATCTCTCTTCCGGACTTAAAAAGCACAGAACAAACATTATTGCTCAGAAGCGGTGCATCAATAATATATGCTCCGTTCTTAAAATGCTTCTCCGATGTACGAATGCAAAATATATCATAGTTTTTTGAAAACAATTCTTTATCAAACGTATAAGTTAGTTGATTTGTTTTAATCGGAGCACTCATTTATACACCTTCTTATCTCGTTCCAAGCCTCTTCGTTATGGTTAAGAGAAGCGTTGCCTGTTAGCAAAGACGGAATTTCAACAATCGTTAAACCATTTCGTTCTATACGGTGTGTTTTCCATTCTTTTTCTGAAACAATATTGACTATAATAACGCATTTGCAGCCGCATTTATTTGCCTTATCTTCAATTTTGTTTAGCATTTCTTCATCGTTGAAAACGGTAGTTTCGTGCCAATTCTTGAAATCAACATAAATGGGAAGATTGCACACTTTATAGTCAAATAATTCGAATAGTTCAGGCTCGCTGATTTCCTCCATTTTAAGTTTCAAAACCCACCAGAACAAATATCTGCCTACAACTTCGCCTAACGCACCTTTATATATGTTATTAAACAAAGTGGGCGACATTATATAATCGTTTTTTTCAAAATGAGTTGCCCAACCTTTTTTAACAAAAAAGTATTTAAGTTTGGGAATACTCATTAAGATGTTTAATTTTGCCGCAACAGCTGAGACCTCCAAATTCAACTCTTTGTTCTTAGTAAAACCGATTTGAATATTATTATAATCTTCTTCCTGCTTATAAAAGAGATGATTGTTTTTGGCGGGAAGTTTTACATAAAAATTCTTTGCAACAAAATTTTTCGATACTTCCGCCTCAGACATAGTAGGAGCTGTAAGCACAAGCTCACGCAACTGTTGCCATTTTTCTATACGATCATCAGTCCAATCTTCTCGCAACATATTGTTGATGAATTTATTGGCTCTTACGGATAAAAGGGCGGCTCTATTTTCATAAGAACCTTCATCTATCTGTGCGTTTGATTGCTCTCTAATTTTATCTAATAAGGCAATAAATTCCTTATTCAGCAATCTGTCATTCAAAATGGATAGGTCAATATTTTCTGCAATACGATTGTCTGCAAAAACATAAATATTCTTTCTTTTTTGATTAGTACGACAAATACGTCCAATAGCTTGAATAATTGTTCTTGTGGAAAGAAGAACAACACTCTTGCTATTATAGACACTTTGGGCATATGGGAGTTGATATGCATTTCCGGTGATATAACAACGGAAGGCTCGTTTAATATGTTGAAATGCATCATACATAGAGAGTTCAGATGTTTCCTGAAAAAACTCAGTATGGTACAAATATTTTACAAACTCTTCTTCCAAAAGATTGTTGCCTAAGTTCACCAAAAGATGAGTAGGCTTATCTAAATAGATAGCATCAAAATCTTTTTCACCACGAGATGGGCGGTCATTAATTTTGATTACTTCTTTTTCTAATTCACGTGGGATCTTATATTGTAAATTTTGTCCCGCACCGATCGTTTGATAAACCGAAATAATAAACAGTTTTTGACCTTCCGAAAGTTTGCGAGTTATTTTATCCTTTTTTATATCGTATTCATCGCCGTCTAACTGATAAACGGAGGAGTTTACACTTGTACTTGCATTATTTTCTGCAATGATATACTTAAAAATCTCATCAAGAACATCCTTGTTAAGATATTTGTCACCTTTCCTTGGATGCTTTGTAAGAACGCAAAGAAAAGATTGAATATCATTATGCATCACAAATTGCTTGTAAGCTAAAGCGATTCTAATATAGCGTTCTTTATAATAGTTATCTTTAATATCGGGCAACTCTCGCTCAATTCTGTCAAAAATCATTTCTGAAATTTCATATGAATCAAATACTATTTTCCAAGCGGAAGCAGAATAGTTATCCCGTACATTCCCCCCTAACAATCCAACAGTTATGGATACATTATCATATCCGCAAAGTGAGTTTGAAAAGTCGGAACGAAGGCGTGTCTTATCTGCTTCGCTCGGCAACAAAAAAGCAGTTTGCATTTTCGATTTAAGATAATCTAAATCATAGTTTCCAATAATGGTTGGTACAGTCGCTGTTGCCGATATACCAATAACTTTAGCCTTTTCACAAAATCGTAAAAGGATTTTTTCAGGGGTAGTCTGAAAAGAACACATCATTATTTTTGACTGCATATCGTGAACGACATCATCTTCAAATGAATAAAATCGGAACCCGTTCTCATAAAAAGAAAGATCAAAATCAGAATTTTCTATATCGCCTTTCACCTTATGTGAAGCAATCAATATTTGTGATGTTATATAATCAATATATATGGAATTAAGCCTAAACTCTGCTAAAACAGAGCGTATAGCCGATTCCATAGTAAACTCATCATCACCATTTTGTTTGCGTTCAGCTTTGCATTGCATATAGTTTATTGCAAGTATATTGATGCCAATTTGAAAATACTTAATAAAGCCCCGTAATTTACCGAGCATTACTTGAATATTATTCTTTTCTGCATTTGGCTTATTTTTGGAAAAGCGAATGGCGTTTATGCGATTTTTCGTGTCGCTTACAGTTGTGATGTAAGAATTATTTCCATCTAAAATAGAGTGGAATTGATGATCCTGGAACAAGAAATTCTTAGTATTATCTGCAACATCTGTTGAGGTTCTATGGCTAAACTGTAAGGTGTAATTCTCATAGATTGCATCGGCTTTTTCCCGAATTCCGTCTATTACAGATTGTAATGTTTGATCCTTATATTTGCTCTCTTTCCTTTGTTTAGACGGTGTGGTAAGTACAGTAGGAAATTCATTAGTATGTAGAGCGGAGTAAATATCCTTAAACAGTTCAATATAATCGATTTTATCTCTTAGTCCGTTTTGTATGATGTTTTTTAATAAGGTTTCTTTTGTCGCATCAAACTCATCGATGAATATAGCTGCATTATCAATGATGTCAGTATTGTAGAACATATATGAAGGTTCTACAATTGTAGCATTTCTCGTTAAAAATTTATCCATACTCATAAAAATGATTTGCTTATCATGTGTGAATACTGCGGGATATAGTTTTCCGAGCCATTGCCATCTTTTATTCGTTTTTATTGCATAAATGCGTTTGTTGACTGTGGAAAATTCCTTTGCTAACATTGTTTGTAGTAATCTTCTAAAATTGGGTTCGGATTTACTACAAAGGTTATCCTTTATGCTTCCAATAAAACCTCGCAGTTCAGCTTTGTTTACATTCTTTTGTTCTTGCAAGAATCTTACGTCTTGAACAAAGGATTTATATTCATCAGTCTTTTTGATTTCGCTCGGTATTTCATTGATTATTTCACTTGTAAGACCATCGATTACACAATCTGCATTGGCATCTATAAAAAGAAACTTCTCATTAAACTTATCTAATTGACCTGCTTCTGCAAACCACTTTTTAAGTTCTTCAATAGGAAGATTCTTCTTTAAAGTTGTTATAAAGAAAAATCGCCTTTTGCTATTAGACTCATCCAACGATGCTTCGTAGATATATTTGAGAACAGAGTAAGTCTTACCGTATCCTGTGGGCATATCAAGCAAAAACAAGCCGTTGTTATTGCCGTTATTACAGTAATTCTTAATTGCAGTATACATCTTTGTCCTCCAAAAACACTTTATTTGCGGTGAATATACTATACCAATATTATTATACCATATAATTGCGTCTTTTTCTACCATTTTTGCGAAGCAAAATGACGGCAAGGAGATTTTGCTCTCCCTGCCGCCGTTCTCGGTTAGTTGTAAATTATATCGTGGTTTACAATTTCTGTAGTTCTGCTGCGAATGTTATTCATCCGAGCAACCCATTCCATTTGATTTCCTGCTTTGAGTCGTTCGGTAACCCCTTCACGCTCTGTCATCTGTTCTACAAGCCGAAAAAACAGGTTCATCACGATTTTTTGTGGGATGGTGAACGGACAGAATGAATAGAAAGATAGCAAATCAAGGTAAAGAAGAAGTCATCATCACGGTAACCGTAGCCGATTCGTTTAGCGACCTTGATCTTGTTGTTGAAGCCTTCGAGCTTGCCGGTGCTGATTGAGTAGATGGCATGAGCCGCTAAGCCGGGGAGTCGTTTTCCTTTTTGAACTGCAAACCGTACCAATGCGGGAATCTCACTTTCTTTCGCCGCCTGAGACCATTTTGTCCATCCGATGACTGCTTGTTGGTAATCTGTCAGTTCATAAAGTCTGCACATTTCCTCTTTCATGGCATAACAAACAGCAAGGTCGTGATGATCTTGCAGAATAGATTGTAATTGCTCGGTTTTACTGTCAGAGAGTTTATATGAGTTAGTAAGCAATGACCAGCGCAGATTCTTGAGTTGGCTGTATTCCTGCTTTTCCGCTTTAGCTTCTTGTTTAAGAGATTACATAGCTTCCTTGTCGGTATCATCCGAGATATCGGCAAGGATTTCTTTTTCTTTGGCTTTATGCCTGTGGGCTTCATCCAGACGAACAGCGCCGAGAACATCTCTGCCAAATTGCGACTGCATATGAAACCGATCATATACAATCCGTGCTTTGGGCAAATGCTTTGTTACAAGCTTGTTGTAAGATGCGTTCATGTCCCTCGCTACCGCGATGACTGCCGACAAGGAGTCGGAGGGCAAGGCAAAAAACGAAGCTATAGCTGCAATCACTGCTTCTCACAAATCGTCATCTGCGGCGAATGCGGTGAAATGTTCCGCAGGCTCCACTGGAATAACCGAGGTGTTAAGTCCATCGTCTGGCGCTGCATCAGCAAGCTAGAACCCACCGGCCTTGAATGCCACGCCAGAACCATAAACGGACTTGACCTGCAGGAAATCGTTCTCACAGCCTTGAATGAGTTGCTTGGTGATAAATCCAAATACCAGCAACAGCTACAGCAGAATATTGCATCAGTCATCAGAGCTTCCGCTGCAATCACCACGGATGGCATTGACGAGCAACTGATGGAACTCCAGAAAGAGCTTCTCAAAAAGGCTAACAACAAGGAAGCCTATGATGAGATTGCAGACCAGATTTTTAAGCTCCGTGAACAGCGAGAAAATTGCACTGTTGACACTGCCGCCAGAGACGCACAGATTCAGCGTATCAATGAGCTGCAGGATTTCATTAAGCAGCAAAGTGCTACCCTCGAAGTTTTCGATGAGACATTGGTAAAACGATGGCTTAAGCAAATTACAATTTGGAATGACCATTGTACGGTTGAATTGAAATCCGGACTTAAGGTCGATGTTGAAAGATAAGCATAAATGCACTAAACCCTCCCAGCCATGATGGTTGAGAGGGCTAATGCTTATTCCATTGAATCAAACAATGTAAGCTGACATTCCTTGAGTGATACCATCTTACGTTCCTTTATTGCATCGTCATGGCAAACTTCTCCGAAAAGAAGAGGGGATAAAGGATTATGTACCTGAGTATTTCGCATGACTGTATTATGGCTATAATTGGCATAACAATAAAGGCAACCATTTTTGCATGTGTTATATGTTCCAATATCAATGCTAGCAATACAACCACATTCTGGCCGCTGATTCTGATCTTTTCCTACAGCAAGTTTGCATTTTCCTATCCGTTCAAAACGTTCTCTATCAATGCAGTGAGCATGTGTTATTCCAAATCTATCAAGATCGATTGCTTCAGAACAGGTGTCTATATAGAAACCATACTCTTTTGCGATTTCAGAAAACCTTTGCATCAGTTCTATTTGTTGCTCTTTTGACTCTGGATGGATTTTTAGCGGCTGAGTATTTCTTGCCGTATTGCGATAGAAGTCGAGAAAACTCACGGTGCATTTTTCCGTATAATCCCCCAATTTTGCTGCCAGAACCCTGAAATATTTGCAGTGGTATTCCATTGTATATCTATCATTGAAGAAGATTGGGTCATATCGCCAGATGACCTTTTCTTTTCCTATTGATTTAGATAATTGTTGGAATGCAGGAATTATTATATTGTTTTTGGATGGAATATTTGGCTCCACATCCTTATCATAAGCTGTTAACGTGAACTGAAAGTAATAATTATATCTTTCAAGTTCCGATAAACGGTTCAGCATAGGTACTGGATTTTTTGTCCAAAAGACAATTCCATCAACAACGTCGGGTGACAGATTTATCCTACCTATTTGATGGATATTCATCGGGTTTCTGACCAATACATATTCTTCTTTAAGCCTGTTAAAAAGCCAGTCAGAATAATATGTTGGAATGTCCGTTCTTCGACTGGCGCTTATTATCATCGAATCACCTCCTACTGAACTTCGATAAGTAATTGGGCGCTTGAGCAATCATGCCACGGTTGATATATACCATCAAATTCTTTTGGCAAATTGAAAACCGTTTGGCTAGAAGCATGCCTCTCACCATATCTTTGCGCAGGGTTTACTATTTTATAATCAAAATAGAACTTTCCGCAACTTTCATGGAAATCGGCCGCCTTCAACTTATCAATAAGGTCAGAAAAATAGTCCCTTCCCCTGTTTACACTGTTTACATCGTTAATAAGAATCACCATTGGAACATTCTCCTGCTTATGGCTTATAATAGTATCCACAAGTTTTTGGAAGAATGCATTAATTTGTTTGATTTGACCAGTATTGTAAAAATGTGAAATTATATATTGTAAAACAACAACATTGGCATCGGAGATTGTAAAATCTTTCGTCACAGCATCCCAATACTTGAACCGTGTCTTTTTCACGGTTGACGTCTTGTAGGTATCTATTTTTTCATGAATACTTTTCCAACGTTTATTTATATCAATCCCCAAATAACTTATTGTTTTACTTGGTGAAGTCTCATGACAAAAGCGCTCCAATGCCATAAGATCTGGGCAAGCGCCACAACCGATAGATAGCACATGATATTTCTCAATTTCCATCATTGCGTCGCTTTTTCTCATAAGGTAAAGCATTTCTGACGCATACTTTGCTGTATAATCACAAACATAAAAATGCATCATACGTTCACATTCATAATCTTTTCGACCCAACGGATATCTACTTGGATAGTGAACCTCTTCAAGACATTGTTTGCAGTTCCCGCAAGGCGTTCCCGGACAGGCAGAATTGTGGTCACAGTCATCACATGTAGTTGTGATGTATTGCCTGTGGCAGTAATTGACCACAACATCCAACAAAGATTTTTTCTTAAGCCTTTTTAATTCTTTTTTTGTCAGTTTTGAATTTGAATAATCATAAGACATACTACTGCCATTCTCGTAGCCGCAATATGGACAATTATCGTACTCATGCTCCCTCAAACCGGGGATTTGTTCACTTACAGTACGGTGATATAATTTATGGCAGTTACTACAGACAGCAATAGAACTGTTTTCCTCATATTCACACAACACGTTATTCTCATCATATGCTAACATTCTTTCACCTCGTTCTCATAACACTATTTATGAATCATTTCTCTGATATCCATTTCGCACACTCAATTTTCTAAACAATCGGGTGTGCTGAACATCTGTCACTGTCAACCATACAATACACCAACTCAATTTTTCTGATTCGACATATATTTCCTCTTACTCACTTTCGAATAGGAAAATGAGTGAGATGTATGTCAGACAATATCACTCAAAAAGCGGTTTTTTACACTTTAATTATCAGCCTTTGACATTAATACTACATCTCAGTTTGTGAAAGTAAGGCTATTTCGGGAACAAGTACCCAAATGCCAAAAAAGTTAATTTGATAGATTTTTCACATAGCCTATAGAATGCTGACAACAATTCAGCCATCTCGCATAATTAGGCTATTCTGTATTTTTTTAATTAATGCCATATCTGCCGGCAGCCAATTAACGCTATATAATCCATCTTTACCAAGCCATTTTGCAGCTTCTGCTTCTTTGAGAATGATTTCTCCATCTACCACAACACACCAGAAGCAATCCATACTTAAATGGAAAGTCGGATAATCATACTCGATGGTATCAATCAATTCACCAACTTCTATTTTTACAGCAAGTTCTTCTTGTATTTCTCTAACAAGTGCCTGATGCGGTGTCTCGCCTGGTTCAACCTTCCCTCCGGGGAACTCCCACTTGCCCTTAAATTCGCCGTAGCCTCTCACTGTAGCAAATAAATTGGTTGTATTTTCTAAAGAGTCACATATAACTGCGGCCACTACTTTTATTGTCTTCACTGTTTTATTCCTCTACCGACTGCTTCCGTAATCGAAATTTATACTCTTTGCGCATATTTCCAGATTCATCTTTGTCATCTTCATATGTATAATCTACTAAAGAAAAAACGCCTTGATAATAATATTCTTGCGGCGAGAACTTAACAAATAGGTGAATCTTTTTTTCGTCATTTTCTGCATCAACAATAGCTTTATTGCCAAGTGACATTGTTTGGTCTCCAGTCTTTCCTTCACCGGAATAAATATAGTCTCCATCAGTAGTCCAGTGGTCGTGGTAAACAAAGCCAGCCTTCTTTTTATCAATGGATGAAACGAGCACTACTGTTGATGGTGTTCTATTTATTCCTCGGCCAAAGCCAGCAATTCTGATACCAAATTGTTCTTCTACCTGTTTATATGTAAGAATAGGCTGCTTAGCTAAATGTCTAACGTTGTAATCCGGTCCAAAGCCATCCTCAATGTTATTGCGAATTCTTCGTGAAGGAGTACCATTTCTCTCTGTAACCCGCAGTTCTTTTTCAGCTTTACGTGCTGTCTCCTCTGCCAGACGTTGTTTCCTGATAGCTCTCTTGTTATTTTCAATTTCTGACAAAATTTCAGACTGTACCGAAGTATCTTCCGCAACAATAAATGTTTCAAAGGCGTCCGGATAAACAAAATTTGATACCTTTGAAGCAAACTGTATAGTCAGTAAGTTGTCAGATATTCCTGTCACAACTCCGTTGCCAAATACTTTGTGCTTGACTTTTAAATTTAATAAATTCATTTGTCATCACCAATTATCTTGGAATTATTAATAATTAAAAATACATCTTGTTATCTATTCCACTGTCTGAAAATGCTCTTATTATCGAGTTGCCGGATTAGACAACATCTAAATCACTCACTCAAATTGAGTTTGCAACCTAGATAACATCTGTCCTAGTGTCACAACCCACAACATCTAATCCACAGCCTAACCCCTACCACTCATTTTTTGCTGTCTGGCAAATTCGCTTAGTGGATATGTTTCCATACAAGAAAACCGAGCTTTTCGCAAGGCTCCTCTGATAATGCTCACCTCGCAAAAAGTCCGGAAATACGCCACTTTTTGGCTCTTATTTATCTTTTCTTGACAGCAAGCAAACGGTTTCAACATGCGCTGTTCTTGGGAACATATCGCAAGGTGTTACTTCTTTGGCTTTATAGCCGTTTGACTCGAAAATTTCTAAATCTCTTGCAAGGGTTGCGGGATCACAAGACACATACACAACTCGTTTCGGTGACATTTGTGCTACGGTCAAAATTACATCTTCGCCGCAGCCTTTTCTTGGCGGGTCAAGCACTACGACATCAGGTTGAAGTTCCTCTGCTTTAAGTTGAGCCGCTGCCTTTGATGCGTCGGCACAAATAAATCTTGCGTTCTCTATGCCGTTTGCTTTTGCGTTTTCGTTTGCATTCTTTATAGCATCCTCGACAATTTCCGCACCGACAAGTGTTTTGCAGTTTTCTGCC
>ULRE01013210.1_pt1 | contig 19928 bp, 13 predicted proteins | sample 1955141 | NCBI WGS metagenome assembly ULRE01 (sample SAMEA4835674, study PRJEB28245) | human gut metagenome | biome: gut microbiome; material: fecal sample | place: Denmark | collected 2008
TGCCCATGCCCAGGACGGGGATGCCCTTGGTCTTTTCGCGCGGACAGACGCCGTCGGCGATGGGGAGCGGGCCGTCGAAGGTAAAGGTGTCGCCATTGCCGATGGCGCCCTCTACGAGCAGGGCGGCAAAGGTGCCAGCAGCCTGGCGGAGGCGATCGACGTCGGCGATGGAGGCGATGGCCTGGTCTTCATCGGCGAAGTCGGGGTGGTTCATCTGCTTCGGGTAGCCGACGATGATGCGGCTCGGGTAGAGGTTGTCGTAGAGGGCCTTGCTCTCGCGCAGGAACTCGGGGGAGAAGAGGAGGTTGAGCTGCTTCACGCCCTGGCGCGCATAGCGGAGGTAGAGGCTACGGGTGTAGCCCACGGGGATGGTCGATTTGATGATCATCACGGCGTTGGGGTTGACGGCCAGCACGAGGTCGATGACTTCCTCGACGTGGGTGGTGTCGAAGTAGTTCTTCACCGGGTCGTAGTTGGTGGGGGCGGCGATCACCACGAAGTCGGCGTCGGCATAGGCCGATTTGCCGTCGAGGGTGGCAACGAGGGTGCCATGGCCTGGCTGCTCGGCCTCATCAGGGCCCACGCAGGGCAGGAGACTGCGGTCGCCGAGGTATTTCTCGATGTAGTCGTCCTGGATGGGCGAGACACGGCGGTTGAGTTTCTCGACTTTCTCGGGAATGACATCGACGGCCGTCACATGATGGTGCTGGGCGAGGAGGGTGGCAATGCTCAGGCCGACGTAGCCTGTGCCGGCCACGGCGACCTTGGTATTTTTGAAATCACGCATATTTTTGATTATTTTTTATTCGATTTATTATAATTGTACCAGGACAACTTTTAGGACATATAGAAAAACAACTTGAACAACGGGGACAACTTGAACAACTTTGTCATCAGACAGATGAATCTGTCTTTGGGAAAAGACGGAAAATTACCTGGACAAAGGGAAACAACTTGAACAACGTTGGGAGACAGATAAATCTGTCTTGGGGGAGTAGAAAAGGCTACGCGTAGGCATACAATCTTACCTCTGGGCTGGATTTGCGTCCTGTCCAGGAAGATGGTTGCCCTCTGGAAAAGAGATACTTTTCATGTCGATAGAAAAGCAGTCGTTTCGTCGGCTGTAGAACGAGCGTCAGAACTATCCAGTGTCTAATACTCCCCTACTTTATGTCTTTTGACCAAGCCTTTGTCTCACAAAGGAATTGCGTCCGTCTTGCAAAGATCATAGTCATGACATTCATTGTTTACCAGCCATTTAGAAAAGCAAACATGTGGCCTAAAAACTTCAAGCGGATCAAAGTTCAGCTCCTGCTTGCAAATCCATGTGGCTAATTTCCTACGATTTTCTGCGGGCCTGCTTTCACACAATGCCCGACTTTGCCCGCAAAGGTAATGCTTTTCCCGCATTTATTGCCATTTCTCACGAAAAAAAATCGTGTGGAGGCTGATTTTTGAGGAAAATCGTTTCGGGGCATGAGGGAAAGCAACACTTGAGACATGGGGAAAACAACGCTTGGGACAACAAGTACAATAAATAAGGTTCTTCGGGGAAATGGAGTAATTCGACGTGGACACATAGAAGACAACTTGAACAACTTTTACAACAAGTAACAACTCTTTTTGCGGGGGGAATAGAGAAAATGGGGAATAAATTTGGTGCTTCGTGGCGATTGTGGTATCTTTGTGTCCTCAAATCCCTGCGTACAGACGGGGGCAGACAAGCACAGAAAAAGCAACTATGCAACAACGAGACTACTTCATACGCATCATCGAGGAGTTTATGGCCGCCGTGGCCCGGTTTTTGGAAAAGGCCGAGGGCAAGCGCAATGACGACGAGCTGCGCGACCTCTACCGCCAGTATGTCGGCGACTACGAGCTGCTGCGCAATATGACCGTGGAGGAGGCCATCGGCTACGCCCACGAGCAATGGGCGGAGGGACAGCGGATGCAAAAACTGGAGATGCTCGCCGAACTGCTCTATGCCGAGGGGAGCTACAAGCAGCAGCCCCTGAGAGGGATGTTGCTCGACAAGGCCTTCCGCCTCTACGACTATGTGGATGGTCACAGCAGCGACTTCTCAATCGCCCGCAAGCAGCGGATCGCAGAGATACAGGGGATGATAGCCCGAGGAACACAAAAATAGATTATGGAGAACATTGAAGACAAGCGCATCGCCGTATTGCTTTCGGGCGGTGTCGATAGTAGCGTGGTGGTCTATGAGTTGGCCCGCCAGGGACTGCACCCCGACTGCTTCTACATCAAGATAGGACCGGAGGAGCAGGAGGAATGGGACTGTAACTCGGAGGAGGACATGGAGATGGCGACGGTCGTGGCACAACGCTACGGTTGTCGGCTGGAGGTGGTGGACTGCCACCGGGAATACTGGGACCAGGTGACGCGCTACACGATGGAAAAGGTGCGGGCGGGATTTACGCCCAACCCCGACGTGATGTGCAACCGCCTCATCAAGTTTGGTGCCTTCGACGAGAAGCGGGGCCACGACTACGACCTCATCGCCACGGGCCACTATGCGCAGACGGAGTGGATAGACGGGCGCAAATGGCTCACGACGAGTCCGGACCCCGTGAAGGACCAGACCGATTTCCTGGCCCAGATACACCCATGGCAACTGAAGAAGGCGCTCTTCCCCATCGGCCACTACATGAAGGACGAGGTGAGGCAGGTCGCCGAGCACGAGCATCTGATCAACGCCCGCCGCAAGGACTCGCAGGGCATCTGCTTCCTGGGCAACATCGACTACAACGAGTATGTGCGCCGTTATCTCGGCGAGCAGCCCGGAGATATCATCGAGCAAGAGACGGGGCGCATTATCGGACAGCACAAGGGTCTGTGGTTTCATACCATCGGACAGCGGAAGGGCCTCGGACTGGGGGGCGGTCCGTGGTTTGTCATCCGCAAGGACGTGGAGCAGAACATCCTCTACGTCTCCCACGGCTACGACCCGGCGACAGCCTATAAGCGCGACTTCGCTATCCACGACTTCGACTTCCTGACGGAGGGCGTGACGAGCGTGCCCGACCGCATCACGTTCAAGATCCGCCATACGCCGGAATTCCACTGCGCCACGGTGGAGACGCTGTCCGACGGAAGAATGGTGGTCCACTCCGACGACCCGATCCACGGGGTGGCCCCGGGCCAGTTTTGTGTGGTCTATGACCAGGCGCACCACCGCTGCTACGGTTCGGGTGAGATCGCATGGGCACAAGAGACGCCGAAGGCATGATCCAACGGGCGCATCCAACAGAACAGCCCGACAAGGGTCTCCAACGAATGGACCTGGGACTACGGACTACGATCTTCTTCAACCAACACAATGGAACAAGACAAGGAACAAGACAAGGAAAAGGAGCACCGCCCCCGGAGCAGCTTCGGCAGACGGCTGCGGAGCAAGCGGACCTGGGGGACGGTGGTCCTGATGGCCGTGATCGCCGTCATCATCTGGCAACTGACGCCCGTCTCGGACGCGGAGGTGCGCCGCAACGAACTGGTGGTGGAGGTGAGATCATGGTATGAGCTTCGCAACGACAGCGGCGTGGTACTGACGGTCGGCGAGATCGAGGGCGACACGGCCTTGACGAATATCAGCACGGACACCCTGCAACCCGCGGCCCACGTGCAGCTATCGGCAGGCTACTGGGTGAACCGTTTCCGAAGGTTTCCCTCCTGCCACGGGCGCATCGTCACGAAGGCTGCCCCCGCCTCCTCGCAACTGGTGGATAGCGGGAGCCAAGACCTCCACACGGTGGTGCGACGCCAGGCGGAGCGCATCGAAAACGAACTGGCCAGTCTGCAGACGCAGCAGAACGAGCTCCACTACTATCGGCGGACGCACAACGTGCAGGACTACGGCTATGGGGCCATCGCCACCTACTCGGTGGGGATCGACCACCGCATCGATTCGCTTCGCACGGTAGCGAAGCATCTGCTTGCCATCCAGCCCGGCGAGCGGCTCAGTCTGCGGCGCGTGATCCGCTACAAACTGGTCCGCAGCGCGCAGGGCAAGCGTATATATAATAAGGAGTGTGAGCTATGGAGCGACGAGGAGGACGGCTATGTGGTCGTGCAGTTGCCCCATCACCATACACCCGTGGGGATCGTGACCCACATGGGTATCGGCGACGGCAAGGAGGCCATCGCCCAGCGCCAGGCGAAGCCCAGCAAGAAGAAGGTGGGCAAGCACGACGACCGCACGATCCGCGACTCCCTGGGCATCTATACCGGACAGCTCGACTCGCTGAAGCGGCCGAGCGGCTACGGGCGGCGCTGGGGACACCAAGGGGAATACTACGAGGGCCATTTCGAGGCGGGACTGCCCGACGGGTTCGGATTCTATATCGCTCCGCGCCAGTACTTGCAGGCGGGAGAATGGCGCAAGGGCGTCTTCAAAGGGGAAAAACTGACCTACAACAAGGAGCGCATCTACGGCATCGACGTGTCGCGCCACCAACACGAGCGGGACGGAAAATGCTACCCCATCGACTGGGACCGCCTGCGCATCACCCATCTCGGCACGCTGAGCGACAAGCGGGTAAGGGGGAAAGTCGATTATCCGGTCTCCTTCGCCTATGTGAAATCGACGGAGGGCTGCACGGTCTTCAACGCCTACTACGATGACGACTACCGCGACGCGCGCAAGGCGGGAATCAGGACGGGCACCTACCATTTCTTCTCCCTCACGTCGGGGGGCAAGGCGCAGGCCCGCCATTTCCTGGAGAAGAGCCACTACCGCAAGGGGGATTTGCCGCCCGTGCTCGACGTGGAGCCCACGGACTGGCAGATCAGCCAGGCGGGCGGAGCGGAGGTGATGTTTCGGCAGGTGCGGGCCTGGCTGCAGGAGGTGCAACGGGAATGGAAGGTCTATCCGATCCTCTACATCAGTCAGTCGTTTGCGCTGAAGCACATGCCGCTGGCTCCCGACCTGGGCGACAACTACTTTGTCTGGATAGCCCGCTATGGCGAGTATATGCCTCACTTCAAACTCACCTACTGGCAACTGTCGCCGGACGGAAGGGTGAGGGGAATCCGCGGGGATGTGGACATCAACGTCTATAATGGCTACGAGAACCAGTATCACCAGTTTTTGGAACGCCACGGGAAAAAGTAGCTTCGAAGGGTGCTGAAACCCCTATTTTGGGCCTCCGAGACGGTCTTGAGGGCGGTCTCGGAGTTTTTTTTGAAAAAAGACAGAAAAAAGTGGGAAAAAGTTTTGGTGGAAAGAAAAAAGTGCGTACCTTTGCACTCGCAATCAAGCAATGACGGTTGCTAAAAACAATGGGATATGGTGTAATGGTAACACTACAGATTCTGGTCCTGTCATTCCTGGTTCGAGTCCGGGTATCCCAACTGCTTCGAAGTCCAAGTTGAATTTTCAACTTGGATTTTTTATTTTACCCGCCCCCACTCTTATTGGGCACAAAAGGGAAAACAACTTGCTTATAAGGGAAAACAACTAAAACAACAAGTACAATATATAACAACACAAAATGCTGCTGAAAGGGAAACAACAAATAACAACACAACAGGACCGTAAAGCTGCCCCTACCCTACTGTCTTTTTTCTAAACAACCCTGCTTCTCACCCCTTTCTTGGACTGAAAAGGGGTAAGATGAACAGAAAAATGTAGGAGAAAACAGAAAAACGAACCAAAAATTTGGAAGTACAGAACAATCTACCTACCTTTGCACCCGTTTTTCACCAACGAACGTAAAATAACGAATGCAAAGAAAGAAACTTGCATGCATTGCGATGGCAATGCTTTCGCAGACCGCCGTCTTCGCGGGTGGTCTTCTGACCAACACCAACCAGAGCTTCATCTTCGGTCGCAACTTCGCCCGTGATGGTGTGATTGCTATCGATGGAGTCTATTCCAATCCTGCCGGCGTGGCCTTCCTGGGTAAGGGCCTCCATCTCTCCCTCGGTGGTCAGAGCGCGTCTCAGACGCGTACCATCCGTAGCGGCATGACGCTCCTCAAACCTGCTGGTCTTCCCATGACCGACGAGCAATGGATGCAGTCGCCCTACGCCCATCCGCTGAGCCTCAACGGAGGCGACGCCAACGGCATCAAGCATTTCAAGGGTGAAGCTTCTGCCCCGTTCATACCTTCGGTACAGGCGGCCCTGAACTACGACAAGTGGGGATTTCAGTTTGCCTTCGGCCTCGTGGGCGGTGGCGGTAAGTGTACCTTCAACCGCGGTCTCGCATCCTTCGAGCGCCAGGTGGCCTTGCTGCCCTCCATCCTGCAGTTGGCCAACACCACCTACCAGCAGCAGTATGGCATCGACCTCGGACTGGGAAGCAACACGCCGGGCTACTCCGTAGAGAGCTACATTCACGGTCAGCAGTACGTCTTCGGATTCCAGTTTGGTTCCACCTACAAGGTCAATGAGAACCTGGCTGTCTATGGCGGCTTCCGCTTCAACTACATCTACAACAAGTATGAGGGAAGCATTTCCAACATCACCGTGAACATCAACGGCCAAAACGAGAATCTCTATAGCTACCTCGGCACCAAGGCAGACGCCCTGGCCAATCAGGCGCTCTCCTATCAGGAGCAGGCCAACAACTATACTCGCTTGGCCCAGGAGGCAACGCTCGCTGGCAACGAGCAGGCCGCACAGCAGTATGCCGCCGCTGCCGAGCAACTCACGAAAGGTGCGCAACTGGCGCAGGGTGGCGCGCAGGCCATTGGTGGCGTGCGGAGTCAGGTGGCCGACCGCAACCTCGACTGCACGCAGCGCGGATGGGGCATCACGCCGATCATCGGTGTTGACTACCGCTGGGGCAAACTCAACCTCGGTGCGCGCCTGGAGTTCACGACACATCTCAACATCGAGAACGACACGAAGGTGGACGACACGGGCCTCTTCGCCGACGGTGTGAACACGCCCAACGACATCCCGGGCATCCTCACCGTGGGTGGTTGCTACGAGATACTGCCGACCTGGCGTGTGATGGCGAGCTACCACTACTACTTCGACAAGGACGCCCGCATGGACAAGGACAAGCAGAAGTTGCTCAGCAGCAACACCTGGGAGTGGGCCTTGGGATCGGAGTATGACATTTCGGACGCCCTCACGGTGAGTGCGGGAATGCAGCGCACGAAGTATGGTCTCGGCGACGGCAGTTACCTCACGGACATGTCATTCACGACGAGCAGCTACTCCTATGGCTTTGGCGCAAAGGTGCGCGTCGCCCCGAAAGTCACGGTGGAGGCCAGTTATTTCTGGACCAACTACGAGACCTTCGACAAGGAGTATGACCAGGAGTATAGCGCAGCCGGCATGTCGGCCACGGCCCACAACACCGACCAGTTCACCCGCACCAACAAGGTGTTTGGTGTCGGCGTAAACCTCGATTTCTAAGAAAAGCACACACATAGACGCCCATTGCCCAGCAATGGAACAACGAAAGCGGAGAGAGACTACGGGTCGGGGCTCAGCCCTCCCACAGTTTTCGCTCCGCTTTTTTATTGCGAGCTATTTGAGGGTGAAAAGAAAAAACACGCGATTTTCTACCCAAATCAAGCTATTGGATACTCAGTTGTCATCACCGTGTCAGCCTTTTCGATCATTGCATTTTGTAGTGAAAGACCGTAAAAGGCGGAACGGCACACACAAACCAATCTATCACACGAAGGAGGCCTCCATAATATGAATATTGAGGCACCGTTCTATCTCCGCAATACTTTTGAATGAAAAATTGGTATGTCCAGACAGAATTTTGCTAACATATTGCGGCGTACATCCAAGACGCGCCGCAATGTCAGCTCGTGAAAGCTGATGTTCTTGCATATAGTCAATAATCTTCATGGCTATGCCTTGTGACCATTTAAGCCAGACTTCATTGTCTTGCCTCCACTTTGCTTCCTCGGCAAAAGTAGAAGGTTCGCTACTGAGATTTCTCTCAAGAAATTTTAACGTTTTCTCTTTCATAATCAATCCTCCTCTAAAAAATCTACAAAACTGTCTTTATCAAAGATACCATTCTGCTGCAAATAGTTTCGACACGCATTGAGTTTGTTCAATTCTATTTGAGTATGCTCTCTTTCTTGCATTGTCGCTGTGAGTTTTATGGTACCACCAGTAACAATATAGACGTTCGGTTCTATCCTAATGGCATATATCCGAAGCCAACTTGCATGCCTATCTCTATCCCAATTGCGCGCCTTCTCGCGCGTCAATTCGCGTACTCGGTTGTCCGCAAGACTCAATGGATGAAAAAGACCGTCCAACTGTTCAGTATATGGAAAGTCTAATATTAAACGTTCAAGGGATTTTGCATCTTCCATTGTATCTTTAATAGCATCGCTTATCTTCTGAACATGAAAGAATCCTTGCAAATCGTCCAAATTGGCAAGAAAGAAATCAAGCAAATAGTTGGCATTACTCCACTGGCGAAAAAGCATCGTCAACTCATCCGCGTCTTTTGCTTCATCTCGGACCGCCCAAAGATGATTATAACCTGATATGGATCTGACAAAATTCATCCTAATAGTTGATTCTTAATGCAAAGATAGCTATTTAAAACGATACATGCAACTTATAGGTTGCTTTTTTTTAGGCTCATCCAAAAAATGGCGTGATGGGACAGTCCGTGTTGCTTCAACAGAACATGCTGGTAAGGGATATTCCTTATATGAAAAGTTGCTCCATCGTAACTTCACTATGCACCAAACTATGATGCAGCCCGTCAGCGATGCCATAGGTCGTAACAAAGGTGATGACCAAAGAGTACTTGGTCTTGGTAGAGCTTTGGAAAAGTTCTAAGCGCTGCCTTAGCAACTGTTCGTATGCCTCCGTTATGCGGTATTGCGATTTGCTGAATTTCATCTCGCACAAATGGATGATGCGGTCAGCACGTTTGATGACCAAATCGATCTGTCCACCATTTTGACCTTCAGTTGCTGCCTTGCGCCATGATGAGACTTCGGTCGCCATCCCCGAAATACCCAAGGCACGCTTGATGCTGTCCGTGTGCATAAGGCATACTATCTCAAATGTAAGTCCCTGCCACGTAGAAACTTGACGCGACTCAAAATGATGACTCCACCATTGTTCGTCGCCCGAAACATCGGGCAAGATGAACTTATAATAAAACAAAGTATAGAAATCCACCAAACGATAGATGGTATCTTTCACCTTATGAGCGAAATTCTGATTTCGGGAAATGAAGTCGCATCGTTCAAGATTGGTCAGTACACGCGTGAGAGTTCCACCGGTAATCCCTGTAGCCTTGGATATTTCCTCACGAGACATTCCATCATGATGGGCAGCCAAACCCTTCACCACACTGATATATAAGTCGGCGTTTGAAAACAAAGCATTGTAGAGTTCGTCGAACTCGCTTCGCATAATACCTCCTTGGGCAAAGAACAGTCTATCGACATTCTGCACGAGACTTTCTTTTGCATTGATGAGACTTAAGTAAAACGGGATGCCACCAAACACCATGTAACACTGCAATATTTGGTATCTATCCCATTTGCAGTGTTTTCTCAGAAGATACACCTCTGTCTCATGCAAAGTGAAAGGTCGGACATAAATACTGCTTGTAATGCGAGCATGCAGTCCCCCTTGATTTTCTATCAGATTGTCCACCATCCATGAGGTAGCCGATCCACTGGCAATAAACACAATATCACTACGACGAGCAGCCCAGCCATTCCAGAAGTTCTCCAATGCCGCAACAAAGTCAGACTTCTGTGTGTCTATCCAAGGCATTTCATCTATAAAAACCACCTTTTTTCTGTTGGCATCGAGCGACTCAAGGTATTCTTCAAGCGCATCGAATGCGTCGAACCAATCGGAAAACTTATCAGGTTTCGTGCCAGAGAACTTTTTCAATGCTCGCGAAAAACTCGTAAGTTGTCTTTGGCGCGATAGATTATGGCCTCCGACAAACGTGAAGTCGTATTGTCCCTGATAGTATTGATCCACAAGAAAAGTCTTGCCCACTCTTCGCCGACCATACACTATGACAAATTCAGAACGATCGGACTCCATCACTCTGTGGAGTTCTTGACACTCTCGCTCTCTACCAACAAGTTTGCTTCTCATGCCCATACCGTTTATCTATTAACCTTGGCAAAGGTAGCGTTTTTATGGCAGCAAAAAGAAAAAACACGCGATTTTCTATCCAAATCTATGCCAAGAAGGGAGATTTGGGTAGAAAATCGCCCATTTTCGACCTAAATCAGGTCATCACTCACCCTGTTGCTACGGGACGAACAGTAGTATCATCACGCTATTAATCTATGACAACATGCTATCTATAGTAAGCAGCTTGCCTGGTGATAAAGGCTATAAAAGTGGTATGGAAATCTTGCTGCGAAATTCCCATACCGCTTATATTCAATGCTTCGAGCTGAGATAAAGAAAATCAGCTTGTGAGCGATTAGTACTCGTCCTCGTTGAAGAGGAAGTCCTCCTTGGTGGGGTAGTCGGGCCAAATATCCTCTATGCCCTCATAAACCTCTCCTTCGTCCTCGATCTCCTGCAGGTTCTCGAGCACCTCCAGAGGTACGCCCGATCGTGTGGCATAGTCTATCAGCTCATCCTTTGTTGCGGGCCATGGCGCGTCTTCCAGCTTTGAAGCCAATTCAAGAGTCCAATACATAGTCTTCTGTCTTTAAGTTTATAAAAATTTGCGTGCAAATATACTATATTTTATTTGAACTGCAAGCGCTATGGCGTATTTTTTCGCACACACTGCAAACAAAGTTGAAATAACTACCTATATAAGCAGGAATAACTACCTATATCAATAGAAATAGCCACGAATTCTGGGGGCACACGGAAGCCTTTTGCACTAAAAGTTGATCTTATAGTGCTGCTTATACTTCTTCTTGTCGAAGAAGAGAAGGCCACAATAGTAGAGGTCGAAACTGACGCGTACGCGCTTGTCCTGCAAGATGCGCGCCCAGCTGCGGCGGGTCTCCCCATTGCGGTGGATGCCCTCCACGATGAGCAGGGAAGCATCTGTGGCCCGGTTGATGAGCGACAAGACCTGCTGCTCCATATCCTGTCCGTGGGCCACGACAGCCAGCGAGAAGGAATCCTCAGTAAGTGAGCAAGCCCCCTCCCCCATCGAAGAAAACGCCATCCGGAGGCAACCCGCATGAAGGTAGGCCCGCTTGGCCTCCGAGACATCGCCCACCAGCACGGCCTCGTCGGCCTGCTGGTGGTTGGCGATACGGAGGTAGAGTTCGCAGACCCTCCGTTCCCGCTTTGAGAGATTCGGGAACAGGGGGCGGAGGTCGTCGTAGGCGTAGTAGGGATAGTGCTCATTGACGACATAGCGCACGAAGCGGTAGGCCCAGGGTGACTGGATACCGAAGCCACGGCAATACTTTGCCCGGCTCATCCACAACACGCCACGTCGCAATCGAGACAACATTGCCATGGTTTCTGAGACTAGACCTAAGGTTACGCCTCGATGGGCTTGCAATGATCCTGGAGCCAGGCCAAGTCTTCGCCATCAAGATGGGGAGCGAGCTTCTCGCAGACCATCTGGTGGTAGTCGTTGAGCCACTGCTTCTCCTCGGCGGTGAGGAGGGAGCAATCGATGGGTGCAAGGTCTATCGGACAGAGCGTCAGCGACTCCATCTGCAAGAAGCGGCCCAGTTCGGTCTCCATATAATCCTTGATCAAGCACGTGTTTTCAATGCGCACACCAAAGCGGTCGGACAAATAGATGCCCGGCTCGTTGGTGACGGTCATTCCCGCACGCAGGGCAGCCGGCATATACTCCATGCGCACCTGGTGGGGCCCCTCATGGACATTGAGATAGGAACCCACACCGTGGCCCGTGCCGTGGAGGTAGTTGAGCCCCGCACGCCATAGCGGTTCGCGTGCCAAGGCGTCGATCTGCGTGCCACTGCAACCATCGGGGAACTTCGCCAACTCCAACTGGACATGGCCCTTGAGCACCAGCGTATAGACGCGGCGCTGCTCTTCGGTGACGGGACCCAAAGCTATCGTGCGCGTGATATCGGTCGTGCCGTCCTGATACTGCGCGCCACTATCGATCAAGACCAAGCCACGGGGCTCCACGGGGATATCCGTCTCGGGAGTGGCCTCGTAGTGAACGATGGCACCATGGGCCTCATAGCCCACAATGGTATCGAAGGAAATGCCACGGAAGAGGTCTTGTTCCGCACGCAGGGCCGTGAGTTTCTTGTCGAGGGAGATCTCCGTCTGTCCTCCTGCCTCCACAGCAGGCTGAAGCCAGCGCAGGAACTTCACCATCGCCACGCCGTCGCGCGTCATGGCACGGCGGTAGCCCGCTATCTCGGTTTCGTTCTTGACCGCCTTCATGGCGGGGATGGGCGACGGGGCAAACCTCACCACCGATTTCTCGAGGGCACAGGAGGCGAGATAGTAGCAAGTCTTCACACTGTCCAGCAGCAGACCGCCCTCGAAGGCATGAGACCGCAGGTAGTCGGCCACGGCAACATAGGGCTGCACCGCCACGCCAAGGTCGGAGAGGTAGCGACGCACCGCGTCGTCGAGTTTCTCCTCGTTGACAAAGAGCGTGGCACTTTCCTGCTCTATCATCAAGTAGGAGACGAAGACAGGATTGCAATAGACGTCGGAGCCACGCAGATTCAAAGTCCAGGCAATATCGTCGAGGGCTGAGACGAGCATGGCCTCGGCATCACAACTGCGCAGCGACTCACGGATGCGGGCGAATTTGCTCTCCGTCGTCTCGCCAGCAAACTCCAGGGGATGGAGCTCCACCTTCGCCGTCGGGATGGAGGGGCGGTCCGTCCAAATCTCGTTGAGCGGGTCGAAATCGGTACGCACCTGGATATCGTAGCCCTGGAAGAAGGCCTGCATCCTCTGCACCTCGTCCGTGCCATTGACCCATCCGTCGAGACCCACCACAGGATGGGAGGCCCCACGGAGTTGCTCGGCCAGCCAGGCGGTGATCGTCGGCGTGCCCTCCACCTTGAGTTTCATCAGCATGATACCCGTGCCGCGGAGTTGTTCCTCGGCAGCAAGGAAGTAGCGGGAGTCGGTCCAGAGCGCGGCAGCATCCATCGTGACGACGACCGTGCCGGCCGAACCATTGAAGCCTGAGATCCACTCGCGGCCCTTCCAGTGGTCGGCGACATACTCACTATTGTGTGCATCTGTGCTGGGGAAGATGAAAGCCCCCAGTCCCTCGCGCTCCATCACCTGGCGGAGCGCGGCTATTCTTTCTACGATCTTAGTCATTATATATAGGGTATTTGGTTGATGGTTTCTGAAAGTTATTATCGGTCCTACTCACACATCGCCCGGCAGATGCGGTCCTGCAGTCCATTGGCCTGGCTGGCGCGGATGGTCCCCTGGTTGAGGATGCAGAAGGCCAGGCGGTGGCCATTGCTGGCCGTGCAGAATCCAGCAAGCGTCTTGACACTCGTCACCGTGCCCGTCTTGGCCCGCACATTGCTATCGGCCGCCGTGCCACGAAGCCGCTTGCGGAGCGTGCCGTCGCGTCCGGCGATGGGCAGCGTGGGAAGCAGGGCCTCGTAGGCCTCCGTGTTATGGTAGTTGAGGCGCAAGAGGTGGACGAGGAGGTCGGCCGTGACATAATTGTAGAGCGAGAGTCCGCAACCATCAGCCGCGTAGTACTGCGCAGGATCAAGGCCTGCCGCACGCACCACCTGGTTGATCACCTGTCGGCCCTGGCGCGCACCTGCACGCCGCACACCTGTGCTCTTGGCCAACTGGTAGAAGACCGACTCGGCATGGAGGTTGTCGCTCTTCTTCATCATCCGCTGCAACACCCGCTTGAGGTCGTGGGTCTCCTCGGCCAGCAGCGTGGATCCTGCGGGGAGCGTGGCGTCGCCCAGCGTTCCCTCCAGGACAATGCCTGCCGCTCGCAGGCGCGAAGAGAGTTCGGCCAGGAAGCGGTCGCGACGGTTGTAGAGCAGGGGCGAGAGCGGCGGATTGCTATCGTCGTCGTCCCAGCACCAGCCCTCTCCCATCGGTTTGTCGTCCTTCATTGACTTGTCGGCCAGCAGGTCGCCCGTGATACGACGGATGCCTTTTTCGCGCAGCGCACGGACGAAGGCGCGCATATTGGCGTCGCCAAAGAGGGGGTCCATGCCACCGACACAATAGAGTGAACCGTGGAGCACGCCCGTGGAGTCGATGTCGCCACGGCAGTAGAGGCGCGTGGAAAACTGATAGTCCACGCCGAGGCGGTCGAGGGCCGTGATGGCGGTGACACACTTCTGGACGGAGGCCGGGCGCATCCGCTGGGCCTCGTTGAAGCGATAGACACACTGGTCGGCACAGAGGTCCCAGACCATCACTGCCATTTGGGTGCTTTGAAGCAGTGGATCCTCAACGATGGCGGCCATGCGGTCGGCAAAACTATCGGTCCAAAGGCGGTCGAAATCGGCGCCATCGGCTACGACGGGACGGTCCGCCAAAGGAACCGTGTCGGTGTCGGCCACTTCGACGACGGGTGCTGCCACCAGCCCGGCATCCTCGGTCAGGAGACGAGCCACGCGGGCACTATCAACATAGACGAGATTGACCTGCGCCTGCATGGGCAGAGCCAGCAGGGCGGTCAGGAGGAAGAAAAGTTTTCTACGAATACTTGTCATTGTTTTTTTTAGGTTTTTAAGATTAAGATTCTGTTTCTTTTTCTTGGCAAGTGTTCTTGGCAAGAGAGACACGCTTGCCGACTGCCTCGACAAACGAGGCTTCGTTCTCCGGGGTGAAGATACTGATGTTGTGGTCGCCATGCTCCACCATCACATAACTGCCCGTGAGCAGGTGGCGGGGCATACGGCGAAGCGTCGTGATGGTCTGCAAGGGGATGGCCTGTCCCCGTTGGCGCCCTATCCTGCCGCTCTGCGTGGTCAGTTGGTCGTCGTCGAGGACATAGTCGGTATGGATGCCACGGTCGATGCCCCGCACGGCCACGGCCACAAGCAGCGCGCCAAGCACAGCCATGGGCCACGTGCCGAACCAAAAGCAATAGAGCGAGGCAAGGGCGAGGAGCAGGATGCCGCACAGTTCGCCCAGCGTGAGTCGATGATGAAATACTCTTGTCATAGTTCGACTGCAAAGGTACGAAAAAAATGGGGAGCCACTCCCATTTCGATCCAAGAAAAATAGATCTACACCTTGCCTTGGGCGATAAATTCTCAAAAAACATGCAACTTCCTGCCGTCACAAAGGAACTAAGCACAAAAATCGGGAGAAACATTCGCCCATCTGCCAATAAATGAGTAATTTTGCGGGCGAAACGTTATTCCGCTCCCCATAGGGAGCACAACTGTTTGCTTAGAAATGATTCATAAATACGATTTCCTGATCATCGGCGCTGGTATCGCCGGGATGAGCTATGCCTTGAAGATAGCCAAGGCGCACAAGGGAAGGGTTTGCATGATTTGCAAGACGACGCTCGACGAGGCCAACACCTCGTTCGCGCAGGGCGGTGTGGCTTCGGTGACGAACCTCGCCGTAGATGACTTTGACAAGCACATCAAGGACACCATGATAGCAGGTGACTACATCTCCGACCGCAAAGCCGTGGAGCAGGTGGTGCGCAACGCGCCGGCACAGATCCAGGAGCTGGTCGAATGGGGCACCCAGTTTGACCGCAAGGAGGACGGCAGTTTTGACCTCCACCGCGAGGGCGGCCACAGCGAGTTTCGCATCCTGCACCATGCCGACGACACAGGCGCCGAGATCCAGCGCGCCCTGATGGAGGCCTGCCGCAACCATCCGCGCATCGAGATCAAGGAGAACCACTTCGCAGTGGAGATCATCACGCAGCACCACCTCGGCATCGAGGTGACACGGCGCACGCCCGACATCGAGTGCTACGGAGCCTACGTGCTCAATCCTGAGACCCAGAAGGTGGACACCTATCTGAGCCGCGTGACGCTGATGTGTACGGGCGGTTGCGGAGCGGTGTATCAGACGACGACCAATCCCATCATCGCCACGGGCGACGGCGAGGCCATGGTCTATCGCGCCAAGGGCACGGTAAAGGACATGGAGTTCGTACAGTTTCACCCCACGTCGCTCTACCATCCGGGTGAGACCCATCCGGCCTACCTCATCACCGAGGCTATGCGCGGCTACGGCGGCATTCTGAAATTGCCCACAGGTGAGACCTTCATGGAGAAATATGACGAGCGCCTCTCCCTGGCCCCGCGCGACATCGTGGCGCGGGCCATCGACAAGGAGATGAAGACGCACGGCCTGGACCATGTCTGCCTCGACGTGACCCACAAGGACCCGGAGGAGACGCGCCAGCACTTCCCCAACATCTACCAGAAGTGTCTCAGCATCGGCATTGACATCACGAAGGAGATGATCCCCGTGCGCCCGGCGGCCCACTATATGTGTGGCGGCATCAAGGTGGATCTCAACGGCGAGAGTTCCATCCATCGTCTCTATGCCCTGGGCGAGTGTTCCTGCACGGGACTGCACGGTGGCAACCGACTGGCCAGCAACTCGCTGATAGAGGCCGTGGTCTATGCGGACGCAGCAGCCAAGCACAGCCTGCAGGTGGTGGACGGCTACGACTGGAACGACCGTGTGCCGGAGTGGAACGACGAGGGCACGATGACCAACGAGGAGAAAGTGCTCATCACACAGAGCATCAAGGAGGTGGGACAGGTGATGTCCAACTATGTCGGCATTGTCCGCTCCGACCTGCGACTGAAGCGCGCATGGGCCCGCCTCGACTTGCTCTATGAGGAGACGGAAGCCCTTTTCAAGCGCGTGAAGGCGACGAAGGACATCTGCGAGCTACGCAACATGATCAACGTCGGCTACCTCATCACGCGCCAGGCCATCGAGCGAAAGGAAAGTCGCGGTCTCCACTACACCATCGACTACCCGAAGCACGCCTACGACCTCGAGAAGTAGGATTTCGGGGCCAGAGGCTCAAGGGACCTAACGGCTTTGAGAGAGAAAGAACACGATTTTGAGAAATACAATAAAATAGCAAATCCTAATATCTATCTCCCCGTCCCCATCGGCAAGTGCGGATGTGGGGCGGGGAAACAACCAACCAAAGTATGAGAAAGAACCAAATTTTAGCGGCGGCTCTTCTCTGCCTCACGATGCAGGGCCATGCGCAGACGCCGACCAAGGGTGGTGGCATCTCCAGCGAGATGCTCACACAGATCGAGCGCAATGGCGTTCAGAGTAGTGACCGTGTGATCAGCAATGCGCTGGCAACCAACAAGATCGACGACTTGGCCTTGAACTTCAAAGAGCAGGGCCGTCTGGACACCTACTTCAGCGTGGAGACCCCCGCACAGAGCATCCACAACCAGAAGAGTTCGGGACGCTGCTGGCTGTTCTCGGGCCTCAACGTGCTGCGTGCCAACTTCGCCCGTCTGCACAAGGACAGTATCCGCGTGGAGTACAGTCAGGTCTATCTCTCCTTCTACGACCAGCTGGAGAAGGCCAACCTGATGCTGCAGGGCGTGATCGACTGCGCCGATAAACCCATTGACGACCAGCGCGTGCAGTTCTTCTTCAAAAATCCGCTCAACGACGGCGGTACGTTCTGTGGTGCTGCCGACCTGGCTGAGAAGTATGGTGTCGTGCCGATGGAGGCCATGCCGGAGCCCTACTCCGCAGAGAACACCTCGCGTATGGCGGAGCTGATCTCCTCGAAGTTGCGCGAGTTTGGTTTGGAGCTGCGCAAGATGGTGGCTGCCAAGAAGTCGAAGCGCGACATTCAGGCCCGCAAGACTGAGATGCTCGGCACGGTCTATCACATGCTGACCGTCTCGCTGGGCAACCCGGTGAAGGAGTTCACCTACGCCTTCAAGGACAAGAACGGCAAGACCGTGGGCAAGCCCCGCAAGTACACCCCGAAGGAGTTCTACGACGAGACCGTGGGCCATCCGCTCAACGGCACCTTCGTGATGGTGATGAACGACCCGCGCCGTCCCTACTGGAAGACCTACGAGGTGGAGTATGACCGCCACACCTACGACGGCCACAACTGGAAGTATCTCAACCTGCCCGTGGAGGAGATTGCCAAACTCGCCATCGCCTCACTCAAGGACAGCACGAAGATGTACTCCAGCTACGACGTAGGCAAGCAGCTTGACCGCAAGCGCGGCTACCTCGCCATGGACAACTACGACTACGGATCGCTCTACGGAACGACCTTCCCCATGGACAAGGCCGACCGTATCAGTACCTTCGATAGCGGTTCTACCCACGCCATGACGCTCGTGGCCGTCGATCTCGACGAGAACGGCCAGCCGAAGAAGTGGAAGGTGGAGAACAGCTGGGGCGCCAGCTACGGTCAGGGCGGTTGCCTGATCATGACCAACGAGTGGTTTGAGAACTTCATGTTCCGCCTGGTGGTCAACAAGAAGTACTGCTCCGAGGAGATCATCAAGGCCGAGCAGCAGAAGCCGATCATGGTGATGCCGGAGGATCCGCTCTTCCAGGCTGACAGATAAATTCTTTGGCCTGAGAGCCAGGGACCGAAAAAGGGGATGGGAAGCACTTGCTTTCCATCCCCCTTTTCTATATCATAGCCTCCTGCGGCTTTTCTATATTAGGCCTCGCTGCCTTCGATACTGTCGCCGACGTTGGTTTTGGACGCTGTGCTCGCTGCAACCTTCTGTTCCTCGGAAGGATTGGTTATGGCCTGCATGATGAGCGCTTCCAGCTCCTCGCAGAGTTCGGGATTGTCCTGGAGCAGTCGCTTCGTGGCGTCGCGGCCCTGCGCCAGGCGCGTGTCCTTGTAACTAAACCAGCTACCGCTCTTCTTGATGATATTGTAGGTCACACCCAAGTCGATAATCTCGCCGGCCTTGGAAATGCCCTCACCGAACATGATATCGAACTCCGTCTTGCGGAAGGGCGGCGCCACCTTGTTCTTGACCACTTTGACGCGGACCTGGTTGCCGATGACCTGGTCGCCATTCTTGATAGAGGAGATCCTGCGGATATCCAGTCGGACGGAGGAGTAGAACTTCAGGGCGTTGCCACCCGTGGTGGTCTCGGGACTGCCGAACATCACGCCGATTTTCTCGCGCAGCTGGTTGATGAAGATGCAGCAGGTGTTGGTCTTCGAGATCGTACCCGTCAGTTTGCGCAGTGCCTGGCTCATCAGGCGCGCCTGGAGTCCTACGCTGCTATCGCCCATGTCGCCCTCGATCTCCTTCTTCGGAGTCAGGGCCGCCACACTGTCCACCACCAGGATGTCGATGGCGGAGGAGCGGATGAGCTGGTCGGCGATCTCCAGGGCCTGCTCTCCCGTGTCGGGCTGCGAGATCCAGAGATTATCGACATCTACACCCAACTTCTGGGCATAGAAGCGGTCGAAGGCGTGCTCCGCATCGATAAAGGCGGCCACACCGCCCATCTTCTGTGCCTCGGCAATGGCGTGGATGGCGAGCGTCGTCTTACCAGAAGACTCTGGTCCGTAGATCTCGATGATACGGCCACGGGGATAGCCGCCCACGCCCAAGGCTGCATTGAGGCCAATGCTGCCCGTGGGGATCACATCGACGGGCTCCACATGCTCATCGCCCATGCGCATGATGGAACCCTTGCCGAAATCTTTCTCTATCTTGGCCATCGCTGCCTGAAGGGCCTTCATCTTGTCGGCCTTCGGGTCCTGCGCGGCATCTTCTTTCTTTGCCATATTTTTTTCTATGTGTTATCTTGCTAAACCTCCCTCCTCCCCTGCTTGACCGGAAGCCACGGAGGGTCTTCGGCGAAGCAGGGGGAGAGAAAAGGGATGATTACAACTCCAAGTCCTTGTCAAACTCCTCGTGCCAGGGCAGTCCCTGCGTGTTGAGCAACTCCATGAAGGGATCCGGATCGAACTCCTCCACGTTGTGCACGCCCGGCTTCTTCCAGACGCCCTCCAAGAAGAGTTTCGCACCGATCATGGCCGGGACGCCCGT
>ULRE01046906.1_pt1 | contig 19728 bp, 24 predicted proteins | sample 1955141 | NCBI WGS metagenome assembly ULRE01 (sample SAMEA4835674, study PRJEB28245) | human gut metagenome | biome: gut microbiome; material: fecal sample | place: Denmark | collected 2008
CGCTTACTTTTCTCATGATACTACCCTCTGTCATTTTCTGTATTTTGGTTTTATAAGCTTGTTTCTGAGTACAACTATATAATATGTAACGAGTTTTGTTGCCGCCAAGTCATAAATTGTAAAGAATATATTTCCTGCAAGCAAGAAAATCCACGGTACATACATTCCGCCTATAGTGTATTCCTCTGCAGGCACGGCAAGTAAAAAAGCTGCTATAAAAAATGCTCCTATTACCGCTGCATTGAATACCGCATATTTAAGCACAAACTGTACGGCTCTTGTTTTTATTTTTCCCTCTATTGCACCTTTAATTATCGGATAATAACCGAAAAACATAATGTAATATACAACAGCTTCCTTGTCGCCCGCAAGGAAAAGCGAAAGCAGTGAAACACATATAAATGCGCCCCACGCCCACTTATGACCTGCTTCGACTACAATCACCATAAGCACAATTCCTGCCATACAAGGAAAGGCAAAAGTACCGAGCGGCACTAATGATGTGAGCATCATAAAGACAAGCGAAAGTGCCGACAATACACCCGAAATTGTAACTTTAAAGGTTGTTTTTAACGGACTTGAAGATGACTTTTTCATATTAACAGCCCATTCTGCAACAGTTGCAAAGGCAGTTTGTAAGACAGTTTACACAAAGACATGTGGTGCAGTAATCACACATAGCACCGTCACCTGTATTTGGTGTACCTTGAGTGTAACCGCCGTAATTATAAGCCCTCTGATTATTCATATTATTAAGAGCCGCACGGTACTCCTGATTGTTAGGGTCCATATTTACAGCCTGTGTAAAGTAAGAATAAGCCTGATTTGCCCAACCCTTGCGATATGCACACATACCTTTAAGGTAATGCCATTCTGCGTCACGGTACTGTTGCTCTGTATTATCAAGAATCTGTTCGGCCTCGTTAACCATATTGCGCTGAATATAAATTCTTACACCGTGAAATCTTGTGGATTGGTGAGAATATCCGCCGGTTGCATTTGAAGTTGAACCCGAGCCTCTGCCCTTTTGCCTTAATTGATTTATTGTATCGTAAGCCTCATTGATTTCCTTCATTTTTTGTTCGGCAACATCTGCAAGCGGACTGTCCGCATAATTGTCGGGATGATATTTTTTGGCAAGCTTTCTGTACGCTGCTTTAATTTCTTCATCGCTGGCATTTTCAGATACGCCAAGAACCTCATAAGGATTATTCATCTTTACTTCCTTTCTGCGACTCAAAAGATTTGTACGAGTCCTTTTGGGTTTTATCTGTAATTTTATTCTGAATTTTCGGGAATCCTCTAAGCATCATATTGTCAAGTATCCCCTTAAAACCGTTTATATCAAGTAAATTATACGCATCATATGCCCTTGCAAGGCACTGATTAAGAGTGAGCGAAATAATATTGTTGTCTAAAGTTAAACCGTCCTCTTGTATAAAAGGGTTAAAACTTAATGACTTAGCGTCTTTTTCCATATCGTCTGCCGCATCCATAAGATAAATCCATCTGCCTATATTATATCCGTATTCGTATAAAACTCGGCTCTCGGTTTCGTCATTACCGTCTTTTGCAAGGATTTTTCCGAGCATTTGAGCTGTCGGGTCTGCCGAAATATCAACGGAAGAGCTTTTATCCTGTTCAATAACAGCCTGTCTTTCCATCATTTCAGCCACATATTCGTCAATCCACGGATAACGCTTTTTAGCTTTCTTTCTCTGATGTGAGAAAAACGGCTTAATCATTCTCGAAAACAGAGATTTAAAAAATCCGCTGTCATTTATATCATCAATAAGTTTGTAGTAAACGGTAATAATTGAAAAAGCCGCAGCCTTTTGGTAATCGTCATTTTTGCTGTAAGCAAAATTACATCTTTTAAGAGGATTGCAGGTACATCTGCCTTTCTTAAAACCGCCGCACGAAGAATGTAATGACATCAAAAGCATTGCGTAAAAAGTACAGTCATAGCTCAATGTAAGACGAGTTAAAAAAGAATAATCTTTACCCATTTGCTTGCAAAGTCCGCAGTAAACAGCCTTATATGTTTCAAACTCTTTTACAAGAAGTTCCTCTTTTTCAATCTGTAAATAACCGAACACTGTATTACTCCTATATTATTACTCACATTATACTATACTATATTTCAGGGTAAAAAGCAACAGTAAGTATGCCGAAAATAAGTGATTATTAGGTGAACAAGGGTATTGCAAAAATCTATAATTAATTATAAAATATAAAAATATAAGTATTTATAAAGCTAATAATTCACTAAGAGGTTTATTTATGAATGTATATGACTTTGATAAAACAATATATGACGGCGACTCAACCGCCGATTTCTATATTTTTTCTCTAAAAAGGCATAAAAAAATTTTATTGCTTGCCCCCTCACTTATCGGTGCTTTTCTTAAATTCTATGTTTTTAAAAACGGCACAAAAACGCAGTTTAAAGAAAAAATGTATAAATTTTTAAAATACTGCGACATACAAAAAGACATAACCGACTTTTGGAATATTAATATTGACAAAATCAAGCCGTTTTATAAAAATCAACAGCAAAAAGATGATGTAATAATATCCGCCTCCCCTGAATTTTTACTTGCACCAATATGCAAAACTCTCAAAATAAATTATCTTATGGCATCTGTCGTTGACGAACATACAGGCAAATACAGCGGTATAAACTGCCACGGTGAAGAAAAAGTAAGGCGATACAGAGAAATGTTTGGTGACACAAAAATTTACGAATTTTATTCTGACAGCTACAGTGACACTCCACTTGCTAAAATTTCCGAAAAGGCATTTATCGTAAAAGGTAACCGACTCCTTGATTGGGATTTTTCTAAATAAAACTGTTTATACAAAATTCTATTATATTAAATCAGGTCAATCCGATAAAAGATTGACCTGATTTTTTTGAAATATCAATATTTACAGATTTTTAATGTACTCTGAATTGTTTGAGTAAAAATTACTCATATGTTTTCCGACATTTTCAAGCATTTTCTGTACAGCCTCTTGTGCCTCTGCCTCGTCACGAGGCAAATACCATTTTACATTTCTCTCTTCGTCAACTTCATACCACAAATAATATTTCCCGTTAATCGGTAAATGTATTCTAACCATAAAACTTTGCCTCTTTGACAATTTATAACCACCCCTTAACTTTATTCTATTCCTACATATATATTATGTGCTCTGCAAAATCAATTAACAGATGCCAAGCAACATATATAGCAAAAATCAACACATTTTTATCTTTGAAACATATTATGACTTATAGCAAATTCACTTAGATTAAGCGATAGAAAGTGATTATTATGGAAAAAGAACTTAAAACCGCTGCGGCATATATCAGAGTATCTACAGACCGACAAACCGAGCTTTCTCCTGACAGTCAACTGCGTATAATAAAAGAATACGCAAAACAAAACGGTTACAATATCCCGTCAGAGTACATATTTCGTGAAGACGGATTGTCAGGCAAATATGTCAAAAAACGACCACAGTTTATCGAGATGATAGGGCTTGCAAAGCAAAAGCCCGCACCTTTTAGTACAATACTTGTGTGGAAGTTCAGTCGATTTGCACGGAATCAAGAAGAAAGCATTGTATATAAATCTATGCTTAAAAAGAATGATGTTTCGGTAATAAGCTGTTCCGAAACTCTTGATGAAGAAAATCCGTTTTCCTCACTTATTGAGCGTATCATAGAATGGATGGACGAATATTATTCAATCCGCCTTTCCGGGGAAGTGCTGCGAGGAATGTCAGAAAAAGTCAAACGAGGTCAGCCGGTGACTATTCCCTCTTTCGGTTATGATATAGTCGATAAACAATATGTTATCAACGAAGAAAAAGCAGCAATTGTTCGTAAAATCTTTACCGATTATATAGACGGAAAGAGCAGTATGCAAATTGCATCCGAATTAAACGAAATCGGTGTCAAAACTACAAGAGGAAATCCTTTTGAAAACAGAACAATAGATTATATCCTGAAAAATCCCGTTTATATAGGAAAAATCCGTTGGAATCAAAACGGAAAAACAGATTACAGATATTCAAACAACAAAGATATTGTGTACACTCAAGGAGTACACAAATCTATTGTCAGCGATGAAATTTTTTATAAAGTTCAAAATTTGATAGAAGCTAACGGTCGTAAACAAAGAAAAGGCATACACAATAATATTAAACAAGAATATATGCTGCACGGTTTAATAAAATGCAGCAACTGCGGCTCTGCATTAGCATATTCAAACAAAGGACTGCAATGCATTAAATACTCAAAATCAATATGTAAACAGTCACATTACATCAGCCTTACCAATATTAATAATCTTGTAATACTCGGACTTGAACAGGTTTTTGAAAACAAAGATTTTAAACTTTCGGTCAAGTCTTTATCTCAAACTGTAGCTGACTGCATTGATTACACTAACTTAATCGAAAAAGAAAATCAAAAAATACAACGGATAAAAAACGCATATCTTGAAGGAATCTACACCGTTGAAGAAGTAAAAGAATATAAAAAGTCTGTAGAAGATAAAATAAAAAACCTCTCTTCCCGTCAAGTTCAATTAAAACAAGAAAAGACTAAACCAAGAAAAGAAAATGTAAAAGAAAAGAAAAACTTTTTGGCAACTCTAAAAAGCCCTGCAATAAGCGAAAAAGAAAAGAACGAAATACTAAAAGGCTTTGTAGATTGGATAGTCTTTAACCGCTCAACTTCTTCGGTTGATATATTTCTTTATATCTGATTATCACTTTTCGGAGTACGGTGGACCTGACGGAGAACTCGGCGCATCACTCAGATATTTAAGTCAGAGATTTACAATGCCGCTGCCGGAATTAAAAGCCACCTTAACCGACATCGGTACCGAGGAATTAAATCATCTTGAAATGATAGGTGCAATTGTATATCAGCTTACAAAAGGCCTCACGGAAGATGAAATCAAAAAGCAAGGCTTTGAAGATTACTTTGTTGACCATACAACAGGCGTATATCCGCAATCGGCAGGAGGTTCACCTTATACAACCGCATCTATGCAGGTAAAAGGCGATCCAATTACAGATCTCCACGAAAATATGGCGGCCGAACAAAAAGCGCGATCGACCTATGATAATATCTTAAGATTTTGCGATGATTACGATGTAAAAGACGCAATAAGATTTTTGCGTGAGCGTGAAGTAGTACACTATCAACGCTTCGGTGAAAATCTGAGACTTATGACCGACAAACTTGACGAAAAGAATTTCTACGCATTCAACCCGTCATTTGATAAAAAATGTTTTAAAAACTGTATGAAAAAGAAATAATGCAAAATAAAGGCATCCCATAAAATTCTGTGTACGGTTGCATAATTTATATTGTGTTGTTTTATACTTCATAAATGATTTTTGTTTTGCTATAAAAAACGCATTAATACAAGAATAACAATATACTAAAAAGTCACGACTGCATATGCAGTCGTGACTATAATGGAATAAATCTCTTATTTTAATACAAATGCACCCAAGTTGTGTTATGGGTGCATTTTTTGTTGTTTGGTGCATTTGAAATTTTGTCTTTTACAACTATCCGTTGAATTGTTCACTTCTCTATAATTGACTTACTTTTCTAAGATTATTACTCAAATGCAAAATGTACTTCACCAATTTTATTTTTACACTTTTTTCATCAAAATATGTATGAAAAATTTCTATATGTCAATCAGTTGGCACACTTGTAAAATGATTGAATATATCAGCCTGTATAAAATTCTGAGGAAGTAAATCTTCAAAGTCTCCTTCCCTCAGCGTTTCATTAAGCTGCTCTTTAAGATGGCAAAAGAAATATTTTTTTGCTCCGCCCATTTTATCCACTTCTTGTTCCAATTTCTCTTTTTCATCTTTTGCAATTTCCAAATCATTTTCTGCATTTGATTTTTGCGCAACCAATTCTTCAAAAGCTTCAGGATAATTTTCTTTATCATCAGAAAAAACTTTTAAGGCCTGATCATATTCACGGCAATCACTTTGTAATCTAATAATTTTAGCATCCACCTTACTGAACACTTGATTTTCAATCCATTGCTCAATTTTATAATAGCGAATATTTTTTTCATCGCTATGCAAAGAACAATACATAGAAACAAGTTGGCTATTATAATAATTTTTATGATCTTCAGCATATACACTTATTATTATATCTTCCCATTTTTTAATAAATTTTTGCTTAGTCGATTCTGAAAGCTTTTCGACCAAATTAATAAATTCATTAATAAGTTTGAACAACTGATTCTTAATATCTATTAATTTTTGACATAACTTATCATAATCACCAAATGATGAGGGAGGAAATTTTTTAATTACTGAAGACACCCAAAATTCGTATTCATCATTATACGAATAAATTTTACCTTCGCTGATAACATTACCATTCCTGCTTACATAAAATGCATTTCTATCATCATTATTATGTGCAACCACAGATCTGAGCATACTTATTTCATCAACATATTTCTTTATCTCATTTGCATGTCTTTTTATTGCATTGAATTCATCATCTTTAACGATACTTGGCAATCTTCTCAAGAAGAAACAAGAATCCACTGCAAAAATATACAAATTGAGAATATTTGGGATATATCTTGCAGATTGACCTTGTAGATTTTCTATTATGGGAGAATAATTACAAAAAATAAACAAGTGTTTCGCAACTTTTTCTTTAAACAAATTATTAAATTTTTCTGCGTCTTCCTTTGTAACAATAGGATCTTTTACAATAGGAGCTATCATTTATGGTCACCCCGCTTTTCCCTACCTGCTTTGGTATACGCAGTAAGGCCAAGATAGCCTATTGAAATCTCAATATTATCACGGAACCATTCATTTATTTTAGGCATTTTTATTTCTTTACCAAGATTTTGTAATTTAAAATACACGCCTTTTCTTTTATTGCCTAGCTCTTCCGGAATTCCGTTTACAGATATATACCCTGTAGTCTCATTTACAGCACAAATTACTTTTCCGCCTTTGAATTCAATGGGATTGCCGTCTTCACCGCACAACATAAACGGACTTCTGATTCTGTCAGTATTATAGAATCTATTCTCATTTACAGTCGCAAGTATACGGTTTGCCTCAACATATTCTCTTTTAACCTGAATTATCGAAAGAGCGTAAAGTAAAACAATAATTGGCTGCTTTTCTTCTTCGGTGAAAGCATTGTAAATAGAACAAAGATCTAAAATATCTTTCCATTGACTCATATTAAGTTTTGTCATTTGCCTGTCCTTGCTTCCGGTAAGCGGAGAATGATTAAAGTAAAGCCAGGTAACCCTTATAAGCAAAGAAATCGCATCGGCACTATTGCATACAGCAGAAAAATTTTCTTCATTGCTCATAAAATCAATAACCTTTTTGCAGGCATTAAGCTTTTCTTCTGTAATTTCATAAGCATTGTCAGATGCACTTGATTCTTTCTTATCTTTGCAAAATACATCTTTTTCTCTAAGGTATTTAAGGCAAACAAATACTATTGCAACCGGATTGTTAGCGTTAAGCCACTCATCATAGTATTTATAAAATTCTGTAAGTTCACCGTTTTCGTAAGATTCAACTCTATTAATAATACCATCGAGTGTAATTTTGGTTTCAGCACAATAATCATATATCTTTGTAATATGCTCAGATAACTCATCATTGTTGGCACCCCTGTTACTAATTTCCTGCTCGTTGCTATTATTAATAATTTGCAACATATAGCTAAGATAACGTATTTTAGTTTCTTTGTTGCTCTCATTTTCATACATATACTCAAAATTACGAAACAATGCATTGTAAGCATATCCGTTTGTTGGATTTTGATAAATTATTTTTTTTAGGATATTATATACTTCCTGAAAGCGAAAGATTATTTTCACACAATCATTTTCAAAACCCTCTTTTTTATTATCTTGACATAGTTTTTGAATATGCAGATAAATCAGCGAGGATTCTACAGACAAAGATTGATACTCATCATTAAGATACGGTTTATTGATATATGGACTGTTATCCTTAAGAGTTAATGATATAGATTCAATAGTTTCTTTTGCAAGGTTATATGCCCCCATGAGTTTACCAATACGTTCAGATATAGAAACATCAACAGCAGGAAGTTCTTGCGTAGTATTGTTTTGCTTTTCAAGACTATTCAAATAGTTAAAATAATACTCACGAGTAAATGTTACATATGTTTGTATAAAACCAATTTTATCATTTATATTGTTAAATGTATTTATTGCATCTTTTATTTTTGAAATAAGTGTTGGAATATTCTTTTTAAAATATTCTTTACTCCAATCTTTATAAGTTTCATCTTCAAAGTAAGCTGAATTTGGTCCGCTGAGTCTGAGAAAATCACAAATGTTTTTAATTAGTGTTTCATCAGCAATTCCGACATTTTCATAGTCTTTTATCAATATATCAATAACCTTGCAAATCAAGTTAAACTGCATTTCTCCTCTGGGATCCTTTTTATTTAAAAACAACAGTGCTTCAAGCGAATTCCTAAATCTAAAGGTGAATCCATTCATCCTTTCACTATCGCCATAATGGAAAAGCGGAATTTTTGTAAGGGCATCAAAAATCTTTTTATTCTCAGTAGAAAATACAATTTTTGAATCGCTGAAATTAGTTAGGACTTGATATACAATTCTATAGGGAACCTCCAGCTTAAATTTACTAAACATCGCAATCAGAATAAACAACTCATCTGTTCTTGTCCATGAAGATTCAGATGTGATATTCTTATACTTATCAGGAAGCGGTATCTTTGCTTTTGCAAAAGCACTTTGAATCGGCGATAGATTCTTTTCATTATCGTTTTGATTATTTTCCAAAATATCATCGAATACATTGCTAATATAGTTACGATATAAAGCATCTTCACGCATAAGTCTGTTTTCAAGGTTTTGGCGCAGTAAAGTAACCATTTTATAGTAATATTCGAAAATATCGTTTTTATCTGCAAGCTTTTCGCATTTCCAGTACTTAATAACATCTTTTTTTATTCCTGAATAATTATTAAATATCGTCCAGAAGCTTGCTATTTCCTTTTCATTCATTTCTCGGTCAGCAGAAACAAAATAGCAAGAGCCCTTTTTTGAATAATCATAATTGTCAGAAGTGCCTTTTGATAATGGCTGCTTTTCACAGAATTTATAATATTCAGTTGAAACACCAACATTTGAAGTCGGATATGCGCTACATAAAATCACAAATCGCCTTCCCTGACCTCTAAGGCGGTTAAATAATCTTACAGCCGTTCTTTCTACATCTCGGTAAAATGAACAATCCCAAATTATCAATATTCTTGCTTTCTTTTCTGTTTTATCCTCAATAGTCTGAATTAAATTTTCTAAGGCTTTCAATTCATCGCTGCCATCGTAAAAAGCTATAGATTCATTCTTTATATAGATTACGGGGTTCTTTTTTTCTATAAACTTATTGTATGCCAATGCGCCCAAAGTAACGGTTTTACTGCTGCACGAATGTCCGGCAAGAATAATAGGACCGCTTTGGTCAATTTTAATGCTGCCATTAAGCATACTATCAACAATATGTTCAAGATTAGAATAAAAGTTTCTCTTAACATAAAACTCTGACCTCTTATTATAACCATACCACTGTGGACCATCAACAGGGGTTTGGTTCAAAAAATTGAAAAACCAATTCTGATAAGAATATTTTCCGTTAGGTCTAATACTATTTATTTTATTGTTAGTCACCAACATAGCTACATCAGAAAAATTTTCAAGTTCTTGTTGTGAAATATCTATCGTTTCGCCTGCGCTATAGAAAATATCGTTGCTATAATCTGAATAGCTAACAATAGTTGTGTAGTCTTCAGGTGTGTCATTTTCCCTTATTGCCTTTTCCAGCGGTTCTTCAATCAATGTGAATTTTCGTATATCACAAATTTTTTTTATCTGCTCATATATTTTATATCCACAATTAATACCCCAAAACTGGATACATGAGTCAGGAACCTTATCAGATAAAATGATTTTTGCCAATTTTATTAGAGGAATTTCATTTTCGCATGAATCATCATAACCGACAAAAATTATCTGTGTAAGACCGTCCAAGCACTTTGGAATCAGAATCCTTAACATTTCACAAGCGTTATCTAATTTATATTTATCACTTGCATCATTATCATCTTCGCCAAAAATAGACAACATAGCAGCACTCATGCCGTCAGTATCATCATTTTCTCCATCTTCGCCGAAAATTCTAAAAATTGATATATAATCTTTTTCAATAGGCGAAGACGGAAATTTTTCTGTTGATGTGGGTGTATATATCCTAATCTTTTTACTTTGTGATGATAATAAACTCATAAATTCACCATCACTACGGCTCGTAATAATACAACTCCAAGGCAGTTTGAGTATATACTGTTGCAAATCATTATCAGAAATATTTTTTCCAATATACAGTATCACTGGATTGCAACTAAAACTGCTGTACAAATCCGAAAGATTTTTATTCATTATTAAGGCTCCTCCCTGAAGAATTAAAGTAATTTTATCATATCATCGTAAACAAAATTGACTTAATTTATATAAACTCAACGCTGATTATCTTTCAGCTTGTACCAAATAAAAACCATATAGTATTTGATAGTGCATATTACTATTCACTACAAAACACGCACATAGCATCACCTTCTAAATTATTTTTTGTTATTATATCACACTTTTTTTATCTTTTCAATATTTAATTACTTATATTGATTGACTTTTATATTTAAAATTACTAAAGCCGTCCTGAGCAAGGACGGCTTTGTATTATGATATTCAATTTTCAAATCTCATCCATCTCTTCTTTCCGGCATCACTGCGTTTGCTACGCCATCTGCCGTTGCTGTTTCTGCTACGGTTTTTGCCGGCAGTAGGACCTGTCTTTACGATTGGTCCATGTGTATCTTTAGGACTTGGCATTATAACACCTCCGCATCTATAATAATTCTGATTATCATCTGCCCTTGATATTCTCAATTAATTCAATAGCAGTGCCGATAACCATACCTATTCCCATAAGGATTTCCCCTAACATAGTATCACCTCCCACTACAATAACCGCTGTCATTAATCGTCGTCTCTAAACAATCCCGAAACGGTAGAACCAAGCTCTAAAACCGCTCCGGACACTGAGCAGATAAGACCGATTGTTTTCCATGTTGCCAAACCGGTAAGTGCTACTAATCCAAACATCAAATCACCTCCGCATCACTCTTGTTGTGTTAATATAATAACATGGAAATATAACAACGTCAATTATCCAATTTTTTTATATTTTTTATTCTATTCTTTTATCTTTATCACTACATATTTTAAGATTTTTATACAATTATTTATTCTATCTATATTTACAATATTTGAATTATGTTGTAAAATATAAATAAATTTATTACTTGAGGAGGTTAATGTTCAAATGGGTGTTACACCGCAAAATGTAACAATTACATCAAATACTTATAAAATAATCAAAAACGATGTTCAGTTATTTCAAAACAAAAATAATAAGCTTACTTTCAATGGCATTCTCAACAGGATAATAAAAAATTATAACGGAAAATCTTCTGCAGATTTTTCTTATTCAAGCGACGGAATAGAACAAATCATCAATTCTGCTCTCAACAATCTTGAATCAGAAGATAAAAAAGGACTTTCTGAAAAACTTTTTATTGCTCGTAAAAAAGCATTTTTTGAAGAAAAAAATAAACCAATCCATGGGGTTTCTTTTAAATTCAGTATTTCAGAGAAAACAATGGATACACTTAATGTAAATCACAATATTTTTCCTGACACGATTAATGATTACAGCTATGAATATGTCGGCAAATATTTACACTATTTATTTGAAGATTATGCATCACAATCACTTAATATCCGAGAAAAAATAATATTTGCTGATTTTTACGAAGAAATTGAAAATGCAATTGAAAACAATAAGTTATTGAGAGCAGAGCTTAACGGTGGGGTAATTGTTTTCATAAAACCCTATCAAATAATGAATGATTCTGAAACAAGCTATAATTACCTTGTTGGATTTTCACATTTTGAAAATGAGGAAAAAAAAGCAATATGTTCATACAGAATTTCAAGATTAAATAAAATAAGTGTATATGGAAAAAAAGAAACAATCACTAAAAACGAGCGAAAAGAAATTGAAAAAATTTTAGAAGTGCGTACTCCTGCATATATTTCTTATGAACCAACTAGCGTTAAAGTACTCCTTACAAACAAAGGGCAACATTTATATTCCATATTGCAACACAACCGACCGAATTTTAATGCAATCAATAACAAAAATAACGATGTGAAGGAATATATTTTCTACTGTTCTGAAAATCAAGCAAAAAACTACTTTTTAAAATTTGGTGCTGATGCTACAATAATCGAACCCGAGTCTCTGAAAAATGAAATAAAAGGAGAATTTGAGAAAGCTGTGCTTAATTACAGTAATAATTCTATTTAGCACACAACTTTTTTAAACTATAATTTTCTATGCGAAAACCGCAGACTGCAATTTCTTAGTAAACTGCAGTCTGTTTTATTTTCCGTATTTTACCCCTTAATTTCCGTACCGTCGTTGAACTTAAATACCAAAGTTCCGTCATTGCGAACCGTAACCTTATCAGATACCGTCAGCCAAAGGCAATTATCAAATTCGGTGAGCAGTTCGTCACGCTTTAAAAGGTCGGAAATGAAGCGGTCTATTGCTTTTCTTTTTGAAAGCTTGTTTTCCTTCTGATGTCCAAGCTCATCATATCTTGATTTTGCTTTTTCATAGCGGTCAACATAGCTGTTGTATCTATCGGTATATTTTTCCTGGTCCTGTGCCGATGATGAATTTTCGGCTATGCACTTTTTAATTAGTTCGGTAACGACTTCAAGCTCACGGAGAAGCTCTGACATTTCTCTGTCAATCTCCTCAGTATCGGTCAGAACATCTCTTGTAAGCTTGCAAGCCTTTATGAACGGCTCCTTGTCGGAAATCAGCCTGTTATAGACCTTGAGAAATCGTGCCTTTATTTCATCTTCGGTAATATGAGGTGTTTTGCAACAGGTGTTGTTTTTGAATTTTCTGTTGCACTGCCATATTACCGTTTTGTATTTGTCAGTTGAATGCCAGGTTTTAGAGCCGTAAAATCCACCGCAGTCACCGCATACGATTTTTGCACCTAATACGCTTTTTACGCTATATGCTCTGCCTATTGATTTTCTGCGTTTAAATTCGTCCTGAACTGCTTCCCACTCCATCGGGTCCATGATGGCTTTGTGTGAGTTTTCAATGTAGTATTGCGGAACTTCGCCCTCATTTATCTTCATTTTTTTAGAAAGAAAATCTACGGTAAATTTCTTTTGCAGTCTTGCCGCACCTTTATATTTTTCATTTTTCAGAATACTCTCAATGGTTGTCGGCTGCCATACTTGCTTTCCTGACGGGGTTGGAATATTCTCTGCTGTAAGTATTCTTGCAATACCGCCTGTGGCTTTTCCGCTCATAAAAAGGTGATATATCCGTCTGACAAGCTTTGCCTGTTCCTCATTAACAACAGGTGGATCACCCTTGTTTTCACCACGCTCATATCCGAGAAAATGCTTGTACGGCAAACTAACCTTGCCATCGGAGAACCTTTTTCTCTGTCCCCAGGTTACATTTTCCGAAATACTGCGGCTCTCTTCCTGTGCAAGTAACGACATAATGGTTAGCAGCAATTCACCCTTGCTGTCAAAAGTCCATATGTTCTCTTTTTCAAAATAAACCTCAACGCCCTTATCTTTCAGCTTGCGAATTGTAACAAGGCTGTCTACCGTGTTTCTTGCAAATCTTGAAATTGACTTTGTAATAATCAAATCAATGTTTCCGGCTCTGCATTCACTTATCAGGCTTTGAAAGCCAGTGCGATTGTCCTTTGTACCGGTATATGCTTCATCGGAAAAAACTCCGCAGTACAACCAGCCCGGATGGCTTTGTATCAATTCACTGTAGTAGCTTATCTGTGCTGACAGTGAATGTAACATTTCATCTTTCCCCGATGATACCCTTGCATATGCCGCTACTCTTTTTGCTTTCGGCTGTTTCGGAATCGGAAAATTAACTTTTTCAACAATTCTGTTCATAACAGTACCCCCTTACGGTTACATATTACCTCTGAAAGTCTATATTATCCACTCATTTCGCCGAATATGTTACACGAAGATAAGCCGTTTTCACGGGCGATAATTGTATCAATTTCAGAGTACTCTTGGGCGGTAATTATGTTTGATTTCAGCATACTTTTAATAACCGACATTGATATTCTGTAAGCAACCACCTTATCATAAAGTTCTTTTGTCATATTCTGTTCTCCTTGCGCCTTGCATCGGCAAAGCACTTAACGGTACAATATTTGCTTTTTGCACGGTCACTCTGAAAAGCAATACCGCAATATGTACATATATGACTGTATAATTTTTTAGGTCTGCGGTTCTGGGGATGTGCAGACCACCAAGCGTTACGGCATTTATCCGAGCAGAATTTCTTCTGCCGTTTATGCTCTGTCTGCACAATCGGTTTTCCGTAATGCATACAAGTTTCAAACTGTGATTTAGTTTTTGCATTTCTTCTATAAAACGATTTAACCGTATTTATAGAAAGTTGCAGTTGATTTGCTATTTCAGAAAAAGTCATTCCATCTGAACGCATCTTTATAATACTTGCTTTCTGTTCCTTATTCATAAAAGACACCTCTGTTTTCTTTGATGTGTCTATAGGCAAAAACAATTAATAAAATCCGAAGTCCATAGGCACAATTCTTCTTCAAGAGTATAAGGACAGAAATGTTGACTTTAAGAACCAAGCAGGCAAAAAATAATGCCCGCAAGAGAAAATATTGCAATAATCAAATTGCATAAAAATTAAGCCTGAGAGAATACCAAAAAACAGTATTCTCTCAGGCTGAATGTATTGCTTCTACAATTTTGAATATTAATTTTTCGTAAGAAATCCATTTGGAATATTCCTTAGTAAAAGAATATTCATCGTTTCTTTATTATAATAAATATGGTACAACAGATGTTTCGACAAAACTATTGTGTGAGTTATCTGAAAAACATTCCACACACCTTACGGTCAATAATTGATTCCGAAATACTCTATTGATAAAGCTCCTATTTTATGTTAGGGCAGATACAGTAGTTTGTTATGTCACTGTAATACCCGAAAGGACAAGGGTTCATCGTAACAACCATTTTGATACAATTGAACGATGCCCCCCTTTTTTTTCAACCCCTAAAGTATATCATAAAATGCAGGGCGATTCAATTTTCTGGATAAAAGAAAAGCACCTGGCTTTAAAGGTCAGGCGCTATGTTGAATTTTATTATCTTACTTTACTGTAATAGATATTCCTCATCGAAATACAATTGTTTTGCTCTCATCTTTGTTGATTGTGATGTGGTCAACTAAACCACCCCACAGTTCACTACGAAATTCTGTTTGCTTTTCTGTTAATTTGCTAATACTATGAATAAAGTTTAACAAAATCGTCCTTTTATCGTCTTTATCTTGGATCAGTTCAAGAAGTTCTTTGTAGCGATTTAGCTTCTCGTTATAAAGAGTGTGAAGACTAGACTCTCTCTTGGAATATTCTTTCTGATTTTGAGCAATACTAGCGTTTTCTTTGATGATGTTAGAAAGATTGTCTGTTATAATATCCATTTCGTTTTTTACTTTATTTTGTTCGGAAATTAGTGTATCTGTGAAACATATTGTGTTAATTAGCTCGTTGAGATTTTCTATAGTTTCTTCTTTTTCTTCAACAAGAGTATTTAGAGCCTTTAAGAATATTTCTTTAATTTGTTCTTCTGTTAAATGAGGGGTAGTGCAAGTCTGTTTTCCTTTTGAATATTTACCGTTGTAGCGGTAAATAATTCTTCTGTACTTATCCTTAGAGTGCCATACTTTAGTCCCATACCAACAGCCACATTCCCCACACTTTATTTTATTTTAAAAAATACTTACTCCGCTATATCGACCGCCTTTCTCTCTATGGGCAAGTTCTGCCTGTACAAAATCAAACTGGGAAGGCGGAATTATAGCTTCATGATGTTCTTCAACATAATACTGTGGAATCTCACCGTTGTTCGTCTTTCTGGTCTTTTGTAAAAAGTCTGTGGTGAACTGCTTTTGAAGAAGTGCATCACCACGGTATTTTTCATTAGTGAGAATTGATTTTACTGTGCTTATGTACCAAGCATCTTTACCCGATGGCGATTTGATACCACGATTTACTAATTCTTTGGCTATTGCGTATAATGACAATCCGCTGATAAAAAGCTTATAGATAAGCCTTACTGTATGGGCCTGCTCCTCATTAATTTTAAAATCTTTGTCATATCCAAGAAACCAACTGTATCCAACACTGCTTTTACCATTTGCAAATTGCTTTCGCTTTCCCCCAAGTAGTATTTTCCGAAATGCTCCTGCTTTCTTCTTGGGCGAGTGAACTCATAATTGTAATTAACAACTCACCTTTTGAGTCAAGTGTCCAGATGTTTTCCTTCAAAAAATATATCTCAACGCCTTTATCTTTTAGTTTGCGGATTGTTGTAAGACTGTCGACGGTATTTCTTGCAAATCGACTGATTGATTTAGTGATTATTAAATCTATTTTATCGGAAAGGGCATCGTTAATCATTAGATTAAATCCGTCACGTCTTTTCGTATTCGTTGCAGTTATTCCGTCATTCCGTCATCAGAATACATGCCGACAAACTCCCAGTCTTCACGACTATGAATGTAGTTCCTATAATACCTCATTTGTGTTTCATAACTGGTTGCTTGTTCTTCTTGGTCAGTTGACACTCGTGCGTATCCTGCAACTTTCCTTTTCCTGGTTGCTGTTACAGGTTCGGAATTGAATCTGTTAAGTGTGGACGGAATGGTTCTTGCTTTCTTTGCCATGTTTTCACATCCCCATTCTTAAATTCAAAATCCAAAGTGTAGTCTTTAACGATTATACTATTTATATCTGCAACTACTTTTGCTTGATAGTTTTTACCTAATAATTGTTCAGCGGTTTTTAAAATTTCACTCTCTAATATATATTTAGCTTGGCATTCTTTTCTCAAACTTGAGCACACCCACACTTTTTTGTTTTTGCAAATACCGCACCATATTTTACCGGTGAAAGCATTTTTGCCTCTTTCTCCAGTATATTTACATGTAATGTTTTTGCAATCCCCTTTTGACATATGGAATTCAACACGGTCACTGTATAGGTTGATTTGCTTAATTTCATTTAAAAAAATATTATCATCAAAATCTTTTCCTATTGCCTCGGTGGTGGCTTCTATTAGTTCTGTTTCCCATATAGGTCTGCAATCACAATGATTTATGCCTTTTCGCTCTTTTGTTTTGCAAGTCCACTTTTTCCTATTTTTAGTAGTTCTGCGACTAACACCAAATCCACAGTATCCGCATTTTACTTTTCCAGAGAAAACAGTAAGGCTATTTCTATTGTTAGAAAATGTTTCTGCTCTTTTTTTGCGAATATTCAAGGTTTTTTTATATTCTTCTTCTGACACTAAAGGTTCAAACATATCTTCCACAAGGTACATAGGAAGTTCGCCTTTATTTTTCTTTCGTTTGTGACTTTCGTTAAGGAAATTTTTCTGAAGAACCATTGTTCCTGTATAGGATTGATTTGACAGAATTTCTTTAATGGTTGTTTGTTCGAGCGGGTTTCCCAATTGCCCTGTAACGCCTTGCTTAGCTAAGTCTTTAGCTATTTTATATGCTGATTCGCCATTAAAATATCTGCGATAAATCTCTTTCACAATTTTGCCTTGTGAAAGAACAATGCGAAATATTTCTCCGTCCCATTTGTAGCCATATGGAGCTTTATGACCATTTGGTATTCCTTGTTCAAATTTTTTTCTTATTGCCCACTTAATGTTTTCAGAAATACTTCGGCTTTCTTCTTGTGCAAAAGAGGCTAACAGTGTGAGCATAAGTTCTACGTTTTGAGTTAAAGAATTTATATTTTCCCGTTCAAAATAAACAGCTATTCCTAGATCTCGTAAATGTCATGTGGCTTTTAAGTAATCAACAGTATTTCTGGCAAATCTACTTATACTTTTGACAAGTATCATATCAATTTTGCCTTCCTCACAATCTGCAAGTAATCTGTTGAACTCGTTACGGTGCTTTTGACTGGTTCCTGTTATTCCTTCATCGGCATATACTCCGACATAATCCCAGTCAGGATTATTTTGAATTAAGGAACTGTAGTAACTTACCTGTGCAGAAAGTGAATGTAAAAGAGCTTCTGAGTTAGTAGAAACTCTGGCATATGCAGCAACTTTCAATTTTCGTATTCTCGTGGCATATTCACCGATAATTGAGTAATTGTAGCCATTAAATCATCTCCTTGTGTGGTGATATTACCGTACTGTCCGCACTAATTCAAGTTAATATCAGAGAATAATGTGCCGAATACAGGATGGTATTTTTGTATCATCTTTGTATCAAATTGCTTGTACTCGTCTTCGGAAATTAATTTATTTTCCAACATTTGCCGGGCTACACTCATTGTCATTTGGTATATTATCTCGTCTCTATTTGCTTTATCGTAAATCATATGCCACCACCAAACCTATCCTCAATATAGCAACTGTGCGAACAGTATTTACGGTTTGCATTTCCATAAACCGTAAAATATTTTTTACACACAGGGCACATATATTCGTAGTTTGCTTTTTTATTGACTAAGTCAAGGTTACTGTTCCACCATTTCATACGGCATCGACCTGAACAGAATATTTTGGGTTTCCTTTTAGGTTTCTGCTTTATAGCTATTCCACAGCATTTACATAGGATTATATTTAAATCAGATTCTGTTGCCATACGAACTATGTTGTGTCTTTTGCAGAAACTTTTTACAGTGCTTTCTGATAAATTAAGTAACTGACTGATTTTTTATACCCATAACCTGTTGAACGAAGATTTGTAACTTGCTGACGCTGTTTATCTGTCATGATGAAATTCCTCCTATCGTTGAAATGTAATCATTTCTGACAGATATGCAGCTAAAGTGAGCTGATTTCCGAAAATTTATATAAAAATTAGAACTTTATTTTATAATCTACGATAGAGAAAAATCATATATGTATTGACAATTTAGCTGTAAAGTGTTAAAATTTAATTAGATTTTTATTGAATATGATTATTCAAATTTCAAAAACGGAAACATGTAAAAAATAGTTGATTTGATGTAACTTTTCGAGGTAAAAAACTTGTTAGCGTTATATTCTTGTTATATAGTATTAATAATTGGTATGTGATAATTGAATTTACAACATCTACAAAAATATAATCGCAAATTGCAAATAAGAAATGTTATCACAAACATTTAAGTAGCATATATTCTATCTAACTGAGTTTCAAACAGCTCCTCGGGTGTGTGATAGTTAAGAATTTTTCTTGGCAGTCCATTGATTACATCTGAAAAGAACAGTATGTCTTCCGTCTTATAATCACTCATACTCTTTCCTTTAGGAATAAATCGTCTTAACATTTTATTATGACATTCATTAGTTCCTTTTTCACATGATGTGTATGGATGGGTAAAGTACACAGATGTTCCGTTATTCTCTATTTTAGATAGATTGGCAAACTCAGAACCGTTGTCGCCTGTGATACTTT
>ULRE01025209.1_pt1 | contig 19656 bp, 9 predicted proteins | sample 1955141 | NCBI WGS metagenome assembly ULRE01 (sample SAMEA4835674, study PRJEB28245) | human gut metagenome | biome: gut microbiome; material: fecal sample | place: Denmark | collected 2008
GGCGCATCCTTTCGTCAGCGATTCCATCCTTTTGTCCCGTCTTTTCCGTCGCGATCTTCCTCCCGTTTCCATCATTTCCACCGCCATTTTAGTCCCTTTGCAGCCCCGTCACGGCACCCTGCTGCCTTGTCCCCAACATTTCTCCCTCATTTATTTGGTCGTTTCGGAAGAAAACTGTAATTTTGTCGCATATTTTAAACAATCTCCTGAAACAAGACGAACATGAAAGATGTAAGAATTGTAGAGTGTGTCCCCAACTTTTCCGAGGGCCGCAACATGGACGTGATTAACCAGATTACCCGCGAGGTCGAGTCTGTCAAGGGCGTCAAGCTCCTCGATGTCGATCCGGGTGAGGCCACCAACCGCACCGTGGTGACGTTTGTCGGCTCGCCCGAGGACGTCTGCGAGGCTGCTTTCCGTGCAGTCAAGAAGGCTGGCCAGCTCATCGATATGCGCCAGCACCATGGCGCACACCCCCGCTTCGGTGCCACCGACGTGTGCCCGCTCGTACCTGTAGCCGGCATCACGCTGGAGGAGTGTGCCGAGTTGGCCCGCAAGTTGGGTGAGCGTTTCGCCAACGAGTTGGAGATTCCTTGCTACCTCTACGAGGCTGCCGCACAGACCGAGGAGCGCAAGAACCTCGCCGTCTGCCGCCGTGGTGAGTATGAGAAGCTCGCCGAGCGTCTCGGCACGGAGGATGGTCCTGACTTGGGCAACCGTCCCTTTGACGAGAAGGTGGCACGCACGGGCTGCACCGCTGTCGGCGCACGCGACTTCTTGATTGCCGTCAACTATAACCTCAACACCACCTCTACCCGCCGCGCCAACGCCATCGCGTTCGACGTGCGCGAGAAGGGACGCCCCATGCGCGAGGGTGGTAGCCTCACGGGCAAGATCCTCCGCTACGAGAATGGATCACCCATCATGCAGCCGGGCACGCTGAAAGCCACAAAGGCCATCGGATGGTTCATCGACGAGTATGGCATCGCACAGGTCTCGATGAACATGACCAACATCAATGTCACCCCGCTCCACAAGGCCTTCGACGAGGTTTGCCGTGCCGCCGCCGAGCGTGGTGTCCGCGTGACGGGTACGGAGATTGTCGGTCTCATTCCGAAGCGCGTGCTCATCGAGGCTGGTGAGTATTTCCTGCACAAGCAGCAGCGTTCCACCGGTATCCCCGAGGAGGACATCATCAAGATCGCCATCCACTCCATGGGTCTGGATGACCTCAAGCCCTTCAACCCGAGAGAGAAGGTCATCGAGTATCTCCTGGAGGACGAGAACAAGACGGCGAAGCTCGTCGATCTCACGGTGAGCGAGTTTGCCAACGAGACTTCCCGCGAGAGTCCAGCACCGGGTGGTGGCACGATCGCCGCCTACATGGGTGCGCTGGGAGCTGCCCTGGGCACGATGGTGGCCAACCTCTCCGCCCACAAGCGTGGATGGGACGAGCGCTGGGAGGAGTTCTCTCAGTGGGCAGACCGTGGTCAGGATATCGTCCGCCGCGCCCTGCACCTCGTCGATGAGGACACCGAGGCCTTCAACCGCATCATGGATGCCTTCGGCCTGCCCAAGGGCACCGAAGAGGAGAAGGCTGCCCGCAGCCAGGCCATCCAGGACGCCACGCTCTATGCCACAAAGGTGCCTCTGGAGACGATGAAGACCGCCTATGCCGCCTTCGACATCTGCCGCGCCATGGCACAGGAGGGCAACCCCGCCTCTGTCAGCGACGCAGGAGTAGGCGCACTCGCCGCCCGCTCGGCAGTGCTTGGCGCATGGCTCAACGTCCGCATCAACGCTGCTTCTCTCAAGGACCGTGCCACTGCCGACGCCATCTTGGCCGAGGCCAAGGAGATGGCCGAGAACGCACAGCAGCAGGAGAAGGAGATCCTCGCCATCGTCGATACGAAGATCGAGGGATAAGACACCATACCGAAGCCCTTTGGCCGAAAGACGCCAAAGGGCTTTCACCATTGAACAAAAAGTAACAAAATAATGACCTTAGCAGAATTTCAGGCCGACATCCGTGCCGGCATTCCCGCTGAGCTGCCGGCATTGCAGCCCTACGACACCACCATCAACCATGCGCCCAAGCGTAAGGATATCCTCACCCCGGAGGAGAAGAAGCTCGCTCTGCGCAACGCGCTCCGCTATTTCCCGAAGGAGCTTCACGCACAGCTCGCCCCCGAGTTCGCCGAGGAACTGCGCCAGTACGGTCGTATCTATATGTACCGCTACCGTCCCACCTATGAGATGAAGGCCCGCAACATCTCCGACTATCCCCATCGTTCGGAGCAGGCCGCAGCCATCATGCTGATGATCCAGAACAACCTCGACCCGCGCGTGGCACAGCACCCGCACGAGCTGATCATCTATGGAGGCAATGGCGCCATCTTCCAGAACTGGGCACAGTATCGTCTGACGATGAAGTACCTCTCCGAGATGACCGACGAGCAGACCCTCGTGATGTACTCTGGCCATCCCTTCGGCCTCTTCCCGTCACACAAGCGCGCACCGAGAGTGGTCGTCACCAACGGCATGGTCATCCCCAACTACTCCAAGCCCGACGACTGGGAGCGCATGAACGCCCTCGGCGTGAGCCAGTACGGACAGATGACGGCTGGTTCCTATATGTATATCGGCCCGCAGGGCATCGTCCACGGCACGACGATCACGGTCCTCAATGCCGCCCGTCGTGTGATGCACGATCCCGCCCGTGGTGCCAAGAACCCCATCCCCCTCTTCGTCTCCTCTGGCCTCGGTGGCATGAGCGGTGCTCAGCCCAAGGCTGGCAACATCGCCAAGGTGGTCAGCGTTGTAGCCGACATCAATCCGCTCGCTGCCGAGAAGCGTCACGAGCAGGGTTGGGTCGATGAGCTCCACACCTCGCTCGACGAGTTGATTCCCGCCATCCGCGAGGCTGTGAGCACCAAGACGGTGAAGTCAATGGCCTACGTCGGCAATGTCGTCGATCTCTGGGAGCGCTTGGCTGAGGAGGATATCGAGGTCAATCTCGGTTCCGACCAGACCTCTCTCCACAATCCGTGGGCCGGTGGCTACTATCCCGTGGGTCTCACCCTGGAGGAGAGCAAGCGCATGATGGCCGAGGATCCGAAGGAGTTCAAGGCCCGTGTCGAGGAGTCTCTGCGCCGCCAGGTGGCTGCCATCAACAAGCTGACCGCCCGTGGCATGTACTTCTTCGACTATGGCAACGCCTTCCTCCTGCAGAGCTCACGCGCCGGTGCCGACATCATGGCTGCCGACGGTCACGGCTTCCGCTATCCGTCCTACGTCCAGGATATCATGGGTCCGATGTTCTTCGACTACGGTTTCGGTCCGTTCCGCTGGGTCTGCACCTCTTGCGATCCCGCCGACCTGGCACTGACCGACAAGATTGCCGAGGAGATCATGATGGACGAGCGCAGCCATGCCACACCCGACATCCAGCATCAGCTCGACGACAACATCCACTGGATCCGCGAGGCAGGTCCCAACCACCTCGTCGTCGGTTCACAGGCCCGCATCCTCTATGCCGACTGTGAGGGCCGTACCCGCATCGCGCTGGCCTTCAACGAGGCCGTCAAGGATGGCCGCCTCAAGGCTCCCGTCGTCCTGGGTCGTGACCACCACGATGTATCCGGTACCGACTCTCCCTTCCGCGAGACCTCCAATATCTACGATGGTTCTCAGTTCTGCGCCGACATGGCCGTACAGAACGTCATCGGCGACTCCTTCCGTGGCGCCACGTGGGTGAGCATCCACAACGGCGGTGGTGTAGGCTGGGGCGAGGTCATCAACGGTGGCTTCGGTATGGTAGTCGATGGCTCCGAGGAGAGCAGCCGCAACATCCGCGAGATGCTCTTCTGGGATGTCAACAACGGTATCTCCCGCCGTGCATGGGCCCGCAACAAGGGATCCATGGATGCCATCCAGCGTGAGATGGACCGCACGCCCGACTTCCGCATGACCATGCCGAACCTCGTCGACGACAACATCATCGACGCTGCGTTCTAACATATTGTCTGGGGGCTGCAACAGGCTCCCAGTCAACCTGTTGCGCGATATATTTTCAAGCAACGATAAAATCAAAACATCAACCCATCGGGCCTTCACGGGCCTGACAACACTTTAAGAAAGAAAAGAAGCAATGGAACGTAAAATCCATTATATCAGCGCAGAACATCTGACGCTCGATACCGTCCGCGCCATCATCCGCGAGGGCTATGAGCTGCGTCTCTCCGACGACGCCAAGGCACGCATCATCCGCTGCCGTGAGTATTTGGACAAGAAGATTGCCACCGCCGAGGCACCCATCTACGGTGTGACGACAGGTTTCGGCTCCCTCTGCAAGGTGAGCATCGACGAGGACAAGCTGTCCCAGTTGCAGATCAACCTCATGATGAGCCACGCCTGTGGCGAGGGCGACCGCGTGCCGACGGATGTGGTCCGTCTGATGATCTTCTTCAAGATCCAGTCGCTCTCCTACGGCTACAGCGGCATCAAGCTCGACACCGTGGAGCGTCTCATCGAGTTCTTCAACCACGGCGTGTGCCCCGTTGTCTATCAGCAGGGTAGCGTGGGCGCCTCTGGCGACCTCGTGCCGCTGGCTCACCTCTGCCTGCCGCTCGTTGGCCTCGGCCATGTAGAGTATGAGGGCAAGATCATCACGGGTGAGGAGCTCAACGAGAAGATGGGATGGAAGCCCATCCACCTCGCCTCCAAGGAGGGTCTCGCCCTGCTCAACGGTACGCAGAACATGCTCGCCTTCTTCGCCTGGAGCGTCCTGAAGGCACAGGATCTGTCGAAGTGGGCCGACCTCATCGCCACGATGTCTCTCGATGCCTTCGACGGCAGAATCGAGCCGTTCCTCCATCCTGTCCACGCCGTGCGCCCCCATCGCGGCCAGATGGAGACGGCAGACCATATCTACGAGTTGCTCCAGGGTTCTGAGCTGATCAAACAGCACAAGACCCATGTGCAGGATCCCTACTCCTTCCGCTGCATCCCGCAGGTGCATGGTGCGTTCAAGGATACACTCCACTATGTGGAGGAGGTCTGCACGACCGAGATGAACTCCGCCACCGACAACCCCACCGTGGTGCCCGAGGAGGATATGATCATCTCTGCCGGCAACTTCCACGGCGAGCCCATCGCCCTTCCGATGGATTTCCTGGCCATCGCCCTCAACGAGTTGGGCAGCATCTCCGAGCGCCGTATCTACAAGTTGGGTGACGAGCAGCGCGGTCTTCCCTCCATGCTCGTTGCCAAGCCGGGTGTGAACAGCGGATTCATGATCACCCAGTATGCTGCCGCCTCGATCGTCAGCCAGAGCAAGATGCTCTGCATGCCCAACTCTGCCGATAGCATCCCCACCTGCCAGGGTCAGGAGGACCACGTCTCCATGGGTGCCAACGCCGCCACGAAACTCTATCGTGTGGCCGAGAACACGGAGCGCGTCCTTGCCTTGGAGCTCTTCAACGCCGCACAGGCCCTCGACTTCCGCCGTCCGCTGAAGTCCTCGCCCGCGGTAGAGAAGTTGCACGCAGAGTACCGCAAGATCGTCCCGTTCATCGAGATCGACCGCGTGATGTACCCGCTCATCGCCAAGAGCATCGAATTCATCGCCAAGAATCAATTCTAAACGTTTTATCCCCATCGATCGTTAGGCGCAGCCTCATGATCGATAGGGAAACTAAAACGATAAAAAAGTAAGATCCGTGCGGGGGACGGCAAGGGTGTCCATGACGGGCGCGCTTGCTCTCCCCCGCACTTTTTTTATTGGTATCATCATTATTTATATTATACGAAGACAATGAGAACGATATACACCAACATCGCCCAACTCTGTGGCATCACCCACGGAGAGCTGCGCAAGGCGGGGCAGGAGATGGCCCGCGTAGAGACGATGACGGACGCATGGCTCGCCGTCGAGGACGATAAAATCGCCGATTTTGGCACGGGCAGCGTACCCGCGCCACTGATGCAGGACGCCAAGGTCATCGACACCAAGGGCGCCTTCGTCATGCCGCGCTTCTGCGACAGCCATACCCACCTGGTCTGGGCAGGCAGCCGTGAGCAGGAGTTTGAGGACAAACTCCAGGGATTGTCCTATGCCGAGATTGCCGCCCGCGGTGGTGGCATCCTCAACTCTGCCGACCGTCTCCACGAGACGAGCGAAGAGGACCTCTTCGAGCAGACCATGCGCCGTGCCGAGGAAATCTGGCAGAAGGGCACGGGCTGTGTGGAGATCAAGTCGGGCTACGGACTGACGACCGAGGACGAACTGAAGATCCTGCGTGTCGCCCAGCGCGTAAAAGCCCATTCGCCACTCCGCATCGTGACCACCTTCCTCGGTGCCCATGCCGTCGGCCGAGCCTACAAGGGACGCCAGTCAGAATATGTCGATCTCGTCATCAACGAGATGATGCCCCGTGTGGCTGCCGAGGGACTGGCCGACTTTGTGGACGTGTTCTGCGACGAGGGTTTCTTCACGCCAGAGGAGACCGACCGCATCCTCGAAGCTGGCGAGAAATATGGCATGAAGGGTAAGATTCATGCCGACGAGCTGGCCTTCTCAGGTGGATCCCGTGTTGCCATCGCTCATGGTGCACTCTCTGCCGACCACTTGGAGGCACTCCCCGAGGAAGGCATAGAGCAGTTCCGTGGTGCCGTCACCATGCCCACTGGTCTGCCGGGTACGTCCTTCTTCCTTAATATGCGGTTTGCCCCGGCCCGTGGCTTCATCGACGCTGGCCTGCCCATCGCTCTCGCCTCCGACTACAACCCAGGCTCCACGCCGTCGGGCGACATGAAGTTTGTCTGGTCCCTGGCCTGCACGAAGATGCGTCTCACCCCCGAAGAGGCTTTCAACGCCATCACCCTCAACTCCGCTGCCGCCATGGGCCTGTCCGCGGAGTATGGCAGTGTGGAGCGTGGCAAGCACGCCTCCCTCCTCTTCCTGCGCGACGTCCCCTCGTTGGCATGGCTTCCGTACCAATACACCACGCCGCTGCGCCACGCTACGTTTTAACCCCTAAACGCCTCAAAGGGTGCAAAGAAACCACACACTCTTGCATATTGCAGGGTGATGGATCATACTACAGACAAAGCCACATTCGCAAGGGAGAAACCCGTTGGAATGTGGCTTTTTGCATCCCCATCGGGATGCTGCAAAACACTAATCAAACACAAAAAAGCTTGTGTGAGGAATGGCTGGCGACCGTGAAGGCAGAAGCTATGGGCAGCATCTCCATCTCCTGCGGTAGCCTACCTCAGTATATCTTTGAAGGCGAGGTTGGCCAGCAGCGCTGTCGATTGACTGAGCATGCGGATAAACTCCTGGGCCGACGACTTCATATAGGAGTCGCGCAGCAAGTGCACACAACCGTCCATCTCGTTGCCCTCCGCATCGATAGGGATAGCCTTCATACCTGGCTGGGTGAGCGTGGTGGATTCCGATAAGATGGAGACAAGCGAACTGCGGCTCAGCAAGTCAAAGATGATATTGACATTGTTGACCTCCACCATGATTTTGAAGTTGTTGTCACGCCCCTCCAGCAGGTGCTCGAAGGCGTTGCGCGCCTGCAAGCCCTTGTAGGGCAGAATGAGATCATAGCGTTCAAGGTCAGCGAGGGTGACGCTCTGCTGCCTTGCCAGCGGATGGTGATCATTGACGATGGCTGCCAGACGATTGCTGAAGATCGCTCTGCTGTCTATCACCTTGTCCCGTTTCAGCGGCTTGAAGGCCAGCACAAGGTCCAGTTCACGCTTCTTCAGTCCGTCCATCAGTTCCTGCATGGAACGATAGACGATGTTGAGCCTGACGTGGGGATAGGCGTGGATAAACGCGATGAGCGTCTCGGCCATAATGTTGCTGAAGGAGAATGTCACTCCGATGTTGAGTTCTCCAGCCAGCATCTCGCGCAGGTCGTTCATGTGGTCCGCACAAGCCCCGGCCGCATTGACCGTCTTTTGGGCGTAGGGCAACAGTTCTTTTCCCGCCTCCGTGAGATACACCTCGTGGGAATTGCGCTCAAAGAGCGGCATTCCTATCTCCTGCTCCAGATGGGAAATCTGCTGCGACAGGGTACTCTGCGTGACGTAGAGCTTCCGCGACGCCTTGGAGAAATTGAGCGTTTCGGCCACCTGGAGGAAGTATTTCAATTGTCTGATTTCCATTCTTATCGGTCTAAATCCGTTTGCAAAGATACTACAAGAGTTTCTATTCGTGCGTATCGCGGGCATGATTTTTTTCCTTTCTTGTCCTTCTGTGTCCACCCACTCTCGCTCCTACGGCATGGGGCGTGACAAACTCTCCGTTGCGCTTTTTCCGTTCCACGAGCATGGCGAGCAACTTCCGCTTGCGTGTATCCTCGATGAAACGGCGGAAAAAGAGATTGGGCACAGCCACGCCGAGGGCGATGCAGATGATAGCCAGCGAAGCTTTGATGGCATTGTTCATGCCCACCGTGACTTCACCGACGACACCGTGCATCTCGATGAAAGCGAAGAGGGCGCGATACATCAGCACACCCGGAATCATCGGGATGACACTCGGGATGGTGATACACTGATGGGGCACATGAAACCAGTGGCGCGCCTTGATGACAACGATACTCACCGTCGTGGCTCCCGCCAGCGACCCGATGGTCAGTCCCATGTCCAGGCCGAGGTTGCCATTGCTCGGACCGAGGTTGATAAAGTTGCGCACACACACGGCGATGATACCACCCACGGCCACGACGGGCAGCAATCGCCGCGGGATGTTGAAGATGGTGGAGAATCCCATGGCCGACACGGCGGCAGCAATGGCATACTCCCAATACTCATGATGGGGCGTCATGGTGAGCGTCTTGGCAAAATTGTCGATGCCGCAGACCTTGATGGCAAAGGCGATGCCGAAGGCCATGGCCAGCACCATGAGCAGCGTATTAACGGCACGGATGAATCCGGTCTCGATATAGCCGTCGAGCATGTCGCTCACAAAGTTGATGAGCGGCACACCTGGTACGATGAATAGCGCACACGCCATCAGTGGATGCCATGGCGTAGTGGAGATCATCCACGACGGCATGCCCGCCATCATCGCTGGATCAGTAGAAAGGAGTGCTGTCGCCCAAGCCAGCAGCGTGGCCACGAAGGCCGAGATGCCGATGGCGACGTAGTTGTTGCAACCCATCGTGGGGAGAAACATCCGCAGGCGGAAACCCAGGATGGCCGCCAGGGAGCAATAAAAGAATGCTGTCCAATCGCAGCCAAACTGGATGCAGAAGCCACCGCAGGCAAAGCCGCCACCTATCGCCACCTGCCAGGGGGTGAAGCCACGTGGCGCATCGTGGATGTCGTCAAGGGCCTTCTCATACTGCACGAGCGAGAAGTCCTCGCGGATGGCCGTCCAGGTGAGGCGGCTCACCTTGGCGATGGTGGCCAGGCTGATGCCGTGACGCTCGCAGCGCTGAAACTTCGTAAACGAGTGGAGCTCATCGCTGTAGTTGACCATGAGCACGTTCCAGTTGACATAGAGGTGTATGTAGCGCTCGTCCAGTCCCAGGAAGGCCATCGCGCGCTTCATCGTCCGCAGGATGCGCGAGGTGTCGGCCGCACTCTCCATGAGCAGGCTTCCTGTGCGTAGCAGCAGGTCGAGCTTGTGGCAGAGTTCCGTTTCGGCCACTCCGCGCCGCCGCCTCGGCTCTTCTACTGCCGAGGGGCGCACAGAAGGGTTCTCTGTTTTGACGTTTCTCATTCGCTTATCCGAATACAAAGATCAGTATCTGAATCGTGACGATGCGCAGGAACATAGCGAAAGGATAGACCGTGGCGTAGCCCACGGCAGGCGCGTCAGCAGAGGTCTGCTCGCGAACGTAGGCCAAGGCTGCCGGATTGGTATGGGCACCAGCGAGCACACCGAGCATCGTGTAGTAGTTGATGTGGAAGACATAGCGGCCTATCAAACCACCAACCAGGATAGGCACCATCGTGATGGCGGCACCATAGGCAATCCACTGCGCGCCCTCACCCGTGGCAAGGGTTTGTACAAAGGGCGATCCCGTGCCCAGTCCGACACAAGCCAGGAAGATGCAGATACCCACCTCGCGCAACATCAAGTTGGCCGAGATCGTATTATAGGTCACGAGGTTATATTTCGGGCCGAAGAAACCGATGAGGATGGCCACCACCAGCGGGCCGCCGGTGAGTCCCAGTCGCAGGCTCTCGTTGATACCCGGAAGGAAGAAGGGGATGTTGGCCACGATACAACCGAGCATGATACCAAGGAAAATAGGGATGAGGTTGGGCGCGTTGAGCCGCTTCATTTGGTTGCCAAGGAGTTTCTCCGTATGGGCAATAGCGAGCTCCGTACCCACCACCGTCACACGATCACCAAGCTGCAGTTTCAGATGCGGGGTAGCGATGAGGTCCACACCGTTGCGGTTCACTCGCGTGATATTCGTGCCAAGGCTCGTGCGGATACCCATCTGGCCGATGCTCTTGCCGTTGACACCCGGCTTCGTCACAAGGATGCGACGCGTGATCAGATCCTTGCCAAAGGTCTCGGGCGCCACCTCTACCTTTTCGCCGACAAGGGCCACGATGGCCTCCACGGCCGTAGGATGGGCCACCACCTGGAGCAGGTCGCCCTCGTTGACTACCGTCGACCCGTTGACTACTTCACTTTTGCCACTGCCGTCGCTATGGATGATACGCGAGATCATGAAGTCGCGTTTCAGCACTTCGTGGATCTGGCGCACCGTGTCGCCAGCCACCATTTTGTTGGTCAGGCGCACGGAGAACGTATGGAGCGTCATCTCCTTCAAGTGGCCTGCGCCCATCTTGGCTGCGTCCTCCTCATGGTGTCTGTCGATGCGCAGGGCATAGCGGAGGATGACAAATGAAAGGATCACACCCAGCACACCCACAGGGTAGGCGATGGCATAGCCTGTGGCGATGGATGGGGCGTCGATGTGGCGCAGGTCGCTGAACGCCTGCTGTGCCGCACCCAGTCCCGGGGTATTAGTCACGGCACCCGAGAGGATGCCGACGAGGGTCGTAGCGGATGTGCCAGAGAAGGAATAGACCACGAGGGTTGTCACAATACTCAATGCCACAACTACAATACTGAGGATATTGAGACTCTTGCCACCTCCACGGAAGGAGGAGAAGAAGCCTGGGCCCACCTCAAGGCCGATGGAATAGACGAAGAGTATCAAGCCAAACTCCTTGAGGAAGTGGAGCAGATGCTCGTCGATGGTGATGGGAAGGTTGCCCATCAGCAGACCGATAAACAACACCCAGGCCAGTCCGAGCGAAACTCCGCGCACCCGAACCTTGCCCAAACACAGGCCGAGCGTGATCACCAGGGCCAGAATCATCACTGAGTGGGCCACGCCTCCTCCCCACAACTCGGGGAATCCGTAAAATAACTTTTCAAGTATTTCCATTTGTACTTTATTATTTTGACTAATTTCCTCTGCCTTGCCGCAGCGCCACACCTGCCTGAAGTGGCATCCGCGATTTTCGATTGCAAAGGTATAGACAATAACGAAAGCCGCAGATCATCGGCATTTAAAAAGCACAAATGCAGCTATAAGCATTTTCGATAAAGCGACTTCTGCTTGTTTCCTTTCCTTTTTACAATTGTATATCAATAGGTTACACACTACTTATAGGTCGTTTTACTCTGATTCTTACCGCCCCATATTCCTACTTACTTTCATCCATACATCAGCCATCGCATTCTAAAAAACTGATAGCCGCATACGGATTTACTTTCTTTACTTGCAAATTCTTAATTCAAAAATCGAATGGAAAAGGGTAGATTGGATGGTAAAAACGCAAAGAGGGGCACCACGATGGGTGCCCCGATAAATTTGATACATATATATATTGTGTCCAGTAAGTAGAGCCCGCAGTCGCTGCGGGTGTGCCGTTCCGCTACGGCAACTAATCGTGTTTCATATATTAATGAGGAGAAAAGGGGAAAAGTAACCCCTGTTTTGAGAAAAAAATCAAAAAAAGTTTGTTTAGATTTGGTTATGCGATTTTGTTTACTACGGTTTTGTCTTGAATATCAGCAGTTTAAAGGGTCTTTTTCGTAAATCCTCTTTTTTATTTCGTAGATGGTTTTTTCTAAGGCTTTTGTTCGTGAAGCTATCAGTTTGGGTCGTGAGCAAGGGGGAGGGGATGCAAAACGGTGGGAGACGAACCCGACTTCACAGCCGACATTCGTCATCCCACCGATGGAATGAATTTCATAAAGGGAAACAGCTTACGAGATTTTCACAAACCTCAGTAAGCGTAAAAACCCCAAACGAAGTTATACTTCCAAGGTTGTTTCCTTGAAGTCAGAATGATGAGAAACCGATCGTAGCCCTGTTGGGGACAGGGCAAGTCTTTTGATAATACAGGAATCCAAACAACAGGCAACGATGCATGCGCTGTCCATTTCACCTACTTCGCCGACTGCGCTTTGACTTCCAAAGACTTTCCAAAACATCGAGAACTGACTTCTCCGGTTCAACTGGAATTGATAGTATGGTAAACTCTTTTACCATAAGGCTGGCTCTAAAATCAGACCGATAGACCTTTCACCCTCAATGGTTTCGAAAGTCCCCGAACTAATTGTTAGAACCAGCCTTAACAAGCATTGATTACTTGATATATACTTTCTTGACACTTCCGTCAGCATGACGGATCATATATATGTTGCCCTTGCAAGGAGCCTCGACCTTCTGGCCGCCGAGCGTATAGAACGTTGCGCCCTCGCTCATCAGCCTCTGGATGGAACCGATGCTGTTAGCCTCTGCCGCAGCCTTGGCATCAGCGAGCAGCTGCTCGATAGCAGCCTTGATGGTCTCCAGGTCGATGGTACTGTTCTCGTCGAGTTCCACGGCCTCATACAGAGCCTTCAACTCATCCTTCTTCTTGTTGATGTCATACTGGATACTGGACTCCACACCGACAAACTGTGCGGCTACGATGGCGTAGTCCTTCTCGATAGTGGCCTTCACCTCGTCAAAACGAGCCTGTACAGCAGCAATCTCGTCGCTCAGGCGCACATAGGCAGCCTCGTTGGCTACGAGCTTCGCATCGGCGGCCTTGGCATCAGCGAGCAGCTGCTCGATAGCAGCCTTGATGGTCTCCAGGTCGATGGTGCTATTCTCGTCGAGCGACACGGCCTCATACTGAGCCTGCAGCTCTGCCTTCTTCTGGTCGATATCGCCCTGGATAGCGGCCTCAGTATCAACAAACTGTGCGGCTACATTGGCATAGTCCGTCTCGATGGTGGCCTTCACCTCGTCAAGGCGAGCCTGCACGGCGGCAATATCGCCGCTCAGACGCACATAAGCAAGCTCATTGGCTACGAGCTTCGCATTGCCGAGCTTCGCATTGGCGAGAAGCTGCTCGACAGCAGCCTTGATGGCCTCCAAGTCGATGGTGCTATTCTCGTCGAGCGACACGGCCTCATACTGAGCCTGCAGCTCTGCCTTCTTCTGGTCGATATCGCCCTGGATAGCGGCCTCAGTATCAACAAACTGTGCGGCTACATTGGCATAGTCCTTCTCGATGATGGACTTCACCTCGTCAAAACGAGCCTGTACAGCAGCAATCTCCTCTGTCAAACGCACATAGGCGCCCTCATTGGCTACGAGCTTCGCATTGGCAGCCTTCGCATCGGCGAGAAGCTGCTCGACAGCAGCCTTGATGGCCTCCAAGTCGATGGTGCTATTCTCGTCGAGCGACACGGCCTCATACTGAGCCTGCAGCTCTGCCTTCTTCTGGTCGATATCGCCCTGGATAGCGGCCTCAGTATCAACAAACTGTGCGGCTACATTGGCATAGTCCTTCTCGATGGTGGCCTTCACCTCGTCAAAACGAGCCTGTACAGCAGCTACCTCCTCGGTCAAACGGACATAAGCGGCCTCGTTAGCCAGTTTCTTCAGATGCTCTGCCTGGGCGGCAGCAGCTTCCTCCAAATATTTGGCGATGGCCTCATTGACACCCTTCACGGCCTCGGCGTCCAGCGTAGAAGTCTCCGTGAGCGCACAGTCGGCGTTCTTGGCATCAAGGTCTGACTGGATGGCATCGATCTGAGCCTGAATGGTCTTCACCGTCTCTGCAAAGTTCTCGGCCACATCCGGGCAGTCCTCGGCAACCTTAGCCTTGGCGTCGTCGAGGGCCTTCTGCAGGGCAGCCACTTCCTCGGTAAGGCGCGCATAAGCAGCCTCGTTGATGGCTTTGAGACTCGTCACTGTGACATGAGCGTCCGTGATGTCGAGTGAGTACTCCGTCGTCTCATTGGCAGCGAGTACATTGGAAAACACGATGGCTGAGGTCTCGTTTGTCGCAAAGTCCGGGTCGGCCACGACATTGAACGAGAAGATCACGCCGTCGCCATCCTTGTAAGGCTGGATCTTGTCGATAGGCAAAGAAGAGAGTGCGACGCGCACGATGCCATTCTTCTCTCCGGAAGAGATGGCGAAATTGCTTGACAAGCGCTCACTATACTGGAAATTCATTTTCCCGTTGCTCTTCTTCTCGATATGCAATCCCTCAGGCAGCATGATGTCGGCCTGAAGGCCACAGAAATAAATATCGTTCTTCAGCACAACGTCCACCTTGTGGGTACCGCCAGGCTTGATAGAGAACGCCTGCTCGCCCGTGCAAAGACTTCCCACCATCGGCGTGATAGCCTGATAGTTGGGGCAGTCGATAAGCACCTTCTTGCCCTGGCGGTCGCCTCCACTGCAAGTGGAGAACCCGATCTGTGCATCATCAGCAGAAGAGAAGTTGGACGTAGCACGAATTTTGAACGTACCCAGTGCGCCCTCAGTGCCCGCGATGGGGGTGAAGTCCTTGGTAAGGAGGGCGATGCGCCACTTCATATCAGGCTGCTGGATCATCGTGGCGATAAAGCACTCACGGTCTATGCGCTCCTCGTTGATTTTGAAGCTACCCGGCACAATCTCGACATTCGGGGAAGTGAAGTCCATATCAAACTGCATCGCATAGATCACCTCGTCATTGACGAGGTTCACAGTGATCTCTTTCGTCTCGCCCGGCTTGATGGCAATGGGACCACCGTCGTTGAGCACAAGTCGGTTGCCAGCAAGGACAGAGAGCGTCCCGCTTATGGCCAAGACCATCATCAAGGCCATTCTTTTGAAACTTGTTGTAATCTTAAACATAACTATTTACGTTTAGAAGATGTATGTTGTCGTTGTTGTTGTCAAAAATAGGCGCGGCTGTCACATACGTGGCAACCACGCCCTCGTAATTGAGAAAAAATTACCGATGTATATGATTATTTACCAGTAACCTTCTGGGTCTTGCCGTTGGCGTTGCGGACAATGTTGATGCCCTGCTTCACCTTATCCAGCAACTGACCGCCCACGGTATAGATCTTCTGCTTCAGGCTGCCCTCGGTCTCCATGCCGTTGATGCCGGTCGCATCGTTGCCCGTGATCGTCGTCTCACGGCCATTGGCCTCGGCAAAGATAACATTGTCGAGCGCCACCTTGTCGATGCTGCCGCCCTGCACGTCGAGGTAGAGGATGGCGGAGCCATTGGTGAAGCTGTTGTTCTCTATCGTAGAGATGACCACGCGGTGCACACCGTTGATGTCCTTGGAGTAGAGTGCGTGGCCGTTGGCACGGTTGCCCACACTCTCACCCACCACCGTCATGCCTGCGGGCAGAACGATGTCCATCTGGCAAGCCACATAGTCCTTGCGGTTTTCGAGGTTGATAGCGATGCGCTGTACGCCGTTGTTGTCTTCTGCCGAGACGGTGAGGTTCTCGGATCCCACCATCGGAGCGTTCAGACTGCCACCCAGCGACGGCCAGAGACCATTGGTCACCTTGGCTGCAATGAGGGTCACATCAGCGATGGAGATCTTGCCGTCGCGGTTGACGTCGGCAGCGGCAAATACCTTGCCACCCTCCAGGGTCTCCGGATCGAGCAAAGCGTTGAGCACGGCGAGGTAGTCGTCGGTCAGGACAACGCCGTCCTCGGTGACGTCGCCGAGCACATACGTGTTCTCCTCGATGGAAGTTCTGAGAGCATTCATCGACTCGACCAAAGACTCAGACGTAGCAGCGACCAACTTCACGCCATACTCCTCGTCCTTCGGATAGTTGATCGGCTTTACCACAGCTACGCTACCATCAGGATTCAGCCATGCATTTCCGTTGATGTCCTTCGTGGGAAGGATAAGGTCAATTCGGCCATTCTCGCTGGTGAGATAATTGTCGAAGTTTCGACAAGCGAGCTTCAAGTTATCAAACTGTTCGCGCAGCGCACCGTCCTCGTCATAGATCTTCGTTCCTGACTTATCGAACGAATTCTCCATGGCGCTGCGAGCGCCCCACACATTGCTCTGATACACTTGCGTTGTCTCATACCAAGCTCCAAACACCTCTGCCACTGCAAGCTTCGCATAAGCATCGTAAAGGCAACCATCCTTGTACGACTCCACCTGACTATCGGTCAGAATAGCCGACACAGGGCCTTCCTCCAGCGTCTTGGCAGCCTGCTCAAGGACGCCGCTGACCTCCTCGGCCTTCTCACTGGCCACATTGAAGAACAGCTTCTCGTAGTTCTCCATGTAGGACTTGCCGCGCTCTAACACGAACACCTCATTCCCTACCTGTTTGTAAGATGACTCTTCAAGCACTGTGGAGCTATGCTGGTAAGACGCTATCAGCTCCTTCACCCTGGTCTGCTCAGCCACCAGAGCGTCATAGGCATTCTGAAGGTTCTCCATTGCCTTGGCGTGGGCAACATAGGGTTTGTTGGCCTCGATGATATCCATGCGGGTAGCACCCATGCGGTCTATCAACACATTGAGAAGGTGGATGACCTTCGTCTTGTAGGTCACGATCTCGTCGCCATAAGAGGTGATGAGGTTTTTCACGCCATCGAGTTCCTCGCGGCAAGCGTCCAATGCAGACTTGTACTCCACCTTCACGGGCGTATATACTCCGTCGTAGGTAATGTTGACAGCACTGTATCCCGACTCGGCCTGCGATACCAGCATCTCCAAACTGTTGGCTACGCCCTCGATCAACTCGGCATTCACGAGCTTGATGAGACCCATGCGAGCCTGCGCCACCTTCTTCTCCAATGCCAGCAAGCCAGCGTCTTTCTTCGCCTCTGCCAGGGTAGCGTTTTCGTCAAACTCCTTAAGCAGATCGTCAAGTTCCTTGGCGAGGTTCTTGCAATGCTCGTCATAGTATGCCTTGACCTCGTCAGCCGCCGTTCCCGTGAGGTTGTCCAAAGCCTCGCGCTTCTGGGTCTCGATGGCAACAATGTCGGCCTTGATCGCATCGACCTCGGCCTGGTTGGCCGCGTTGTAGATACCATCGATGCTGAGGATCTTGATGCTGTGGCAGTCGTACCACTGCTTGTCCTCGCCGATAGTCAGACCATAGATGCGCTTGCTCATCTCCTGCGAAGCGTTCTGGCGTGTGAGGTCAGCCTGCCAACGCTTCACCTGATTAAATGCTGAAGCGATGTTGGCCTCTATGCGGCTGCTTGCCACATTGAATGCGCCATAATACTCCTGCGCAGCCTTGATGCGCTCCGTGACGGTATTGTAGTCGATGGTCAACTGGTCGAAGTTCTTGATATTGGCATCGTATGCGTCAGCCTTGGCCTTGGCGCTGGTATAGACAGCACCTGCCTCTGCGTAGAACGCATCGATATAGCGCTGCAGGTCAGCGATCTTGCCCGTGAACGTGCCATCGGCAGCCTTGGCGGCCAATTCCGTGGCCGGAGTGAGGTATTTGGCGACGCAGTCCTTGTAAGACTTGAAATCGTCATCCTTGCCCTCATAGGCGAAGCCTTCCAGGGCGGCAAGCCACTTCTCGTTGTCGGCCTTGGCACCAGCGTAGCGGTCGTCGCCCTCTGTCAGCGTACCGTCCACACCGACATAGACACCCTCGTAGAGGGCCTTCCACTCGTTCTGTGCAGCCTGCTCCAGGTCGGCGACGAGCAGGTTGGGCACCATGCCAAAGAAGTTCCAGTCGTTATCGAGGTTGCTCACGAGCAACTGCGACTTCTTGTAGTCGTCGGCACTGACTCTGTCATAGAACTCCTGCACGTTCGCAAAGGCGTTGTCGCGCACGTTCTTGTCGTAGGAAGCCACCTTCTCCTTGGCAGGAGCGAGCTGGTTGTCGTTGAGGTTGGCCAGCATCTCCTCCAACTTGGCTCTCACGGCCGTATTGACAGCCAAGTCGAGCTCCTTCTTGTAAGCCTCGATCTGATCCGTGTACTCCTGAGCCTTCTTGGCGTTGGCCTCGGCGATATCCCAAAGAGCGGGCGACGTGGTCTCCGCGTAGGTGGCAGCGGCATCGTCCTTCAAGTTCTTGATGAGGGCGGCATACTTATAGATGTTCTCCTGGGCAGCGATGATGCTCTCCACATTGACCAGTTCCTTGAGCTCCTCGGTAGAAATATTCTGGTAGCCAGCAATCTGGGCCGTACCCTCACCATACTTGTTCTCCGTCTCCTGCACCTTCTCACAGAAGGTATTGTAACGGGTGAGGTTGTCTCCAGCGATGGCAGCGTTGTATTCGCTATTGCCCTCAATGAAGGCCTTCAAACCGCCGAGCTCGGTCTCGATGCGACGGTAAGCCTTGCTGACATCCGAGTTGTTGGTGGTGGTCAGACCCTCGGCATAGTACTTCACCACCAGCGCCTTCTGCTCCTTGATGCGCTTCAGGAGATCGCCGAGCTGACTGAGATAGGGCTTCAGCGTCTCAGGACGAAGATCGGAAGCGTTGAACAAACCGTTCACCTCGTCCCAAAGGGTCTGGCACTTGTTACCTTCGTCCACCTGAGTATAATAGTTGGTCTTGTCATTATAAGCCTGCTTGGGAAGCATCTTGAGCACGTTGGAAAGATCCGTCATGCGTCTGACAATCTCCGTATTGAGCACTGGCTCATACTTATATGTGTAGCTATTATACTTTAAAGTTCCTGTCCAGGCTTTACCTGCCTTGTAGGCATCCTCGATGGCCTGCTTTATAGCCTCGCGCTCCTTGAAGTGCACGCCGTCGGGATAGGCGAGCAGTCCGCGGTAATAGTCTGCGTTGGTACCATCCGTCTTTTGGTTGATACGCGTCCTCACCGCATCGAAAGCACTGACGAAGCCATAGTGCGTGGAATAGTCTTCTCTCGCGTAATAGCCAGAGCCATAGGTATAGTTCCAAATATCTATCTTCTGTCCGTCAAAGTTTTCCTTCAGCTTCTGGTAGGCATTGTAGTTGGCCGTAGAGTCGGTGGCCATTGCCTTGAGCGCATTGGCCTCCAGCTGCAAGTCGCTGAGACGACTGGTGATGCCCTTGACGACATGGCCCTCGGCATCATAGCTATCCTTGCATGATTCCTGAAGGATCTCCTTGGCGCGCGCCGTAGCAGCCTCCGCCTTCAGTGCTTCGAGCTTGGTGGTCGTAGCCTGGATCTGTGGGTCGATGCTCTCGCCGGGGATAACAAATGCTTTCTTTGCCTCCGTCAGCGTACGGCTGACCAGCTCAGCACCCTTCGGGTAATAATAATACTGATTTCCGATGAAGTCGGTATATGCTTGGTTCTCCGCATTGACATGTGCTTTTTGTTCGTCCACACGCCCCAGCAACTCGCTCAGAGCGTCGTTGA
>ULRE01057861.1_pt1 | contig 19477 bp, 16 predicted proteins | sample 1955141 | NCBI WGS metagenome assembly ULRE01 (sample SAMEA4835674, study PRJEB28245) | human gut metagenome | biome: gut microbiome; material: fecal sample | place: Denmark | collected 2008
AGCATCTGCACAGCCCTCCACAGGGTTTGTCGGGTGCGCCGCCATACCGCATCTGTACACGATGGCTGTAACTGTTGCGTTTCTTCTTTTGGCTGCTACATTTTATCCGTCTGCTTCCATCTTGTACGAATGGAACGACAAGGAAAAACAGGAGAAATGGAGAGCCGACTCTCGTGCACTTGCCGAACATTACTTTTAACTCATCACTCTATTGTGCCAGAAGATGTGGATAATGGCACTACTAATCAATCCACAGCATTAATTCAATAATACAGACAAAACAACATGAAGCATAACAAAGAAAAACCTACGACCGTATCGGTAGACATCGGCTTATTTATATATCTTCAGGAAAAGGTATGTGAACGTAAAACAAAGACGGAAGCCTATTGCAATTTGTTGAAAAAGGCATCTGAGAATTTCGTATCTCCCATCTTGAAGAACCGCAATCAAGAGCTCAACATAAACCAATGTCATGTGACCATAACAGACCTGTCGGTGGAATGGCATTGGCATCGCTCCACTGTACGCTCGTTTCTGGAGAAATTAGAGGAATATGGTCAGATTGAAATCATCAGGCTTCCCAAAAGTTTTCTCATTACAATGCCTGTCGGTATCAACGGCAATGCCGATACAACCGACACTGAAGACTTTGGACTTACCAATAAGCTGCAAACTGTTCTGTCGAATTGGGAATCGGACAATATGTCAACTTTGGAGGCTGGAGAGAAATGCATGAATCTTCTTAAAGAGGACATCAAGCATTTCACCGAAGTTTATCAGGCGCAACAGACAGATGCTATCGGCAATCTTCAGCAAGCTAAAGAAGCCCATTTTAAGATTGCAAAGCAGCAGTATCTGGAAAGTATGGCTATGGCGGCATACCGCAAAGTCATCCGTCGTTCAGCAAACAGTTCAACAGATGCAATGGTTCAGTTCTACGACAATGACCTTGACGGTGACTCTTCTGCTCTTTTAGAGGCATCACAAGTGCTCGCAGAACTGCTGATATACGGCATGTCTTCGTCGTTGACGAATGAAACACCGCAAACCAAGTCGCAGTTCCATAACCTGCTTGACGCATATCGTTCTCTTTTAGCCCAGTCCATTGGACATCCAGAGCATTTATAGTTTGCATAACCCGTAATAGTGCGTTACCGTCTTGCTGTTATACCATTCCAACACTCTTATACCACACCGGGCTTGCCCAGTGTCCAAATAGAGGGAAGTAGAGGTAGCCTAATACCCCATGCATCTGTCGATGATGGGAGGGGTGTCCTCTTAACGGCAAGCCGGGACAAAATACATGTACAAACAAAAAATATAAAAGGTATGGCGAATAATGCGAAACAGGTAATGGACATCCGTGTTTCCAAGGGCATAACAGTAGCACAGAGCAATGAGCATCTGCGCAACTGGACGGAGAACGGGTGGAACCATGCTACACAGACGGGCAATTACGACCCGACTCGTGAACATCTTAATTTTGAAATTGTCAAGGGGGGCTTGGTAGCTCCAATCAACAAGGCGAAGAGCATTCCAGAACGTATGGCTGAGAACTTACGTGAAAGAGGCATCAAAGATCCGAATGATGGACTTTTGGAGCCCAAATACCGAACTGTCGTGAATTGCATTTTCGGTGGTTCAAGAGAACGTATGCACGAACTTGCGTATGGTACGCAAAAGGTAAACTTCGAGCATGGAGCAGACAATAGCCACATTCAACGATGTGAGGACATAGAGAAATGGGCAAAGGATGTTTATTCCTTTGTCTGCGAAAAATATGGAGAAGAGAATATCGCTGCATTTATTGTACACTGCGATGAACTGAACCCTCATATACACTGCACTCTTTTGCCGATTAAGGATGGACGTTTTGCGTTCAAGAAGCTCTTTGCAGGAAAGGACAAATATGAATATAGTGCCAAGATGAAGCAACTGCATAGCGACTTTGCAGAAGTTAACGCAAAGTGGGGAATGTCCAGAGGAACTTCTGTTGCAGAAACTGGTGCTCGCCATAGAAGCACGGAGGAATACCGTCGGCATCTGTCTGAGCAATGTACAACTATAGAGCAGCAGATAGTGCAACACAAGAAAACTCTTTCTGACCTCAATAAGGAGATTGACATTGCACGGCGAAGAGTTAAAGGACTCTCTTCTATGGTGGAAAATCTACTTAGGGAGAAGGCTGAAAAGGAGGCACAGCTTGCTAACTTGCAGCAACAGATTCTTGAAGGAAAAGCAAATCCTGAAGCATTGAAGGAAGCAGTTGCTAAACTTGAAGACGAATTGACCATTGTACAAAACAAATTGGCAGACAAGCAAGAGAAACTGCTGATGGCTCACCAACAGCTTGAGGAACTGAAAAGTGATATGACCGACATTCAGCAACGTACAGACGATTTGAAATCGGAGGCGCAGGAATATGCCCGTGATGTTCATTCCAAAGTGGACAGTCTGTTGAAAGATGCATTGCTTGAAAATCTGGTAAACGAACAACAGCACAGATTGGCAATGCTCAACGAGGTCGATCTGAAAATGTTTGATGGCTCTCTTCTTCAAGACCTTGCAGAGCGAGGAACGGGAATCATGCATTGCGCTACACTTTTGTTCCTCGGTATGGTGGACAATGCCACAACTTTTGCCGAAGGAAATGGTGGTGGCGGTAGTGGTAATGATATGAAATGGGGACGTGATGATGACGAGGATAACCGGGCTTGGGCAAGGCGTTGCATGATGATGGCATGCAAAATGATGCGTCCATCAATCGGCAAGAAGCCTAAACGCTAATCGGCATGGTTTCCATTTCACTCCTTTTCTAATGACAAAATCAAATAAGAACATGAGAAAGAAATTTATACTTATGCTTGCAGTGGCGTGTACACTGCAGATGAAAGCAGGTGTGCTATCCACTTGCATGGATTCCACCAAAATAGAAACGAAGTATTGTACGAAGAGCTTGCCTTTTGGAAGTCCGTCAAATGAAGATGCCGTTGCTATTGGTTCTTTATGGTCAGACAATTGGTTTGTTGGTGTTTCTGGAGGAACTAATGCTTTCATCGGAAAACCATTAGGTTGTGAGGATTTGTTCGGACGTATCAAGCCGACATTCGGATTGACATTCGGCAAATGGATTACGCCAGCTGTCGGTGGTCGCTTATATTACCAAGGTGTGCAGTTCAAAGACTGTAATCTTGCCGTTCAAGACTATCAGCATCTTCACGCTGATTTTATGTGGAATGTGCTTGGAAACAGATACGGCAAACAGGATGATGTTCGTTTGGGTATCGTTCCGTTTGTTGGTGTCGGTTTGCTCCACAATAAGAGTAATGGACAAAAGCCTTTTGCACTCTCTTACGGCATTCAAGGTCAGTATCGTCTAACGAAACGACTATCAGCTACTTTGGAGATTGGCAATACGACCACCTTTCAGGAGTTTGACGGCTATGGAAAAGTCGGCAGATTTGGTGATCATCTGATGTCTTTGACAGCAGGATTGTCCTTCAATATTGGTAAAGTTGGATGGAAGCGTATCGGCAAATCTGCTCACATGGATGTCGAATATGCCTATTCTAATCATTGCCCAACTGCCAATAGCGATGTTGGTGACCACTACACTCGTAATGACTACAGTGGTTTGAATTCTCTTCGTGCAAGATTGAACAACAAGCGTTGGGATGGCAACACTCCTGTCCAAAATGATAGCACTTCCTTGTTCGATAGGAATGAACACGGGACCTCTGGATGTTTTACTGAAATGCAAAATGGCAATGTTTGCATTGGGACACCCGTGTACTTCTTTTTCGAGCTTGGCACAACGCAGCTTGTCACTCCGTTGCAGTTACTGAACTTGGATGAGATTGCACACATCGCCAACGAACATTGCTTAAGAGTAAAGGTAGTCGGGGCAGCGGATAGTGCTACTGGTTCGGCAGAAATAAACAAGAATCTTGGTACTTCCAGAGCAAAATTCATTGTCAAGGAATTGAATAAGAGAGGGGTGGAATCTGATTGTATAACTCAGATAAATGAAGGTGGAATATCCGATTATACGCCCAATGAGGCAAACAGACAGACAAAAGTGATGCTCTATCATAGATAGGCTTTTATAAATTCATACGACAAAACAATCAATTGCAAGAACAGCCGGCTCGTGATGAGTCGGCTGTTACTATATAGGGTCGTTCCATTTTATATTTTACTTCGCATAAACCGTTCTGCCATCTCTTTTCTTCTTTGCAGCATTTCGTCAAATTCATTGCCAAGTGTATTCAAAATGTCTTCCGCAAGAATGTGCATTTGAGTAGAATAGACATCAGGAAGTCCATTACACTCCTTATAATTGGCTTTACTGTTCGCAATGGCAATACGAATATCTGCAAATGCGTTAATTGGATTGATGCCTCCTGGCACCAAAGCATCCAACTTTTTCTTTAGCCATTGACTTCTTTCACTCAGAGGCTTCTTCAAGCCTTCATCCAAATATCCTTCCGGTGTATCGAAATTATGGTAAAACAGCCATATTTCTATTGAAGGATTGCTTACTATCCATGTTGCCTGTCGTATCTCATCACCCTTATCAAACATAGCTCGTATATCAGCCTCAAACTCGTCCATGTCTTGAACAAGGTACAATGTATCGTTAGCATCGATACCGAAACTGTCTGTTTCTGTTACGAACCTTTTGTTGAAAAGGTATTCCTTTGCAAGCTCGAATATTTGGCTTGGTACAAGACCTTGCCCTTTCTTGGAAACAAAGGCAATTTTCAATCTTCTGATATGGCGGTCTTTCATCAGCATTTTGAAATAATCCTTCTCTCGCTTGTCGCCACCCGAAATGATGAAGACAATTTTAGTCTCAATGGTCGCCTCACCTTTTGCGTAGTCTGAAGGCATTTTGCCGACGGACAATGAATTGTCTTTTTCTAAAACAGCTACTTTTTCCGTTTTATTGGAATGCGCCTCCATATCCTTGACAGCAACAGTCTTGGAATATCGCAATTTGTTTAAATCCATATCTCATGCGATTATAATGTTCCAATAAACGGTATGGCTCCAAACCTTCCGTCAAGATAGCCGTTCTCTATGGATATTGTCTTATGTATCTTGAAATCATTGAGTGAATACATTTTGGTACATCCTTCCACTTTTTCTACGAACCACACTTCATCGGGTCTCAGAAGCTCTTGCTGATTGAGCAAAGCCGTTTCATGGGTTGTATAAATCAACTGCCCATTAGACTTCGACTCTCCGAAGAATTTTACCAGATTTTTTATAAGCATCGGGTGAATACCATTGTCTATCTCGTCAATCAATACCGTTTTTTCATTATTGATTGCAAAATAAATGGCAGGAATCAGCGTCAGCAGTCGCAATGTTCCAGTCGATTGTGACATTACATCCATATCACAAACGGATCCGTTTCTGCCTATCTGTTGGAATACAAATTCCCGAACAAGGCGTTTACCATCTTCTTCCGTTACTGTAAGCATAGGTACGTCATCTATCATTTTTGACAGAGACAAGCCTTTGTTGGTCATTATATCAGCGACCTTTCCTTCTTCCTGACTGACATTCTTCAGCCACTGGTCAAAGCTTTCATCCTTTATATAAAGGCTCTGTATGCCTAATCCGACTTTCGTGAATATTTCTCCGACAAAATTCATCATGTCGGCATTATCCTTGAAATGTTCTATCAGCCAAGGTATATCCCTACTGATTTCTACCACTTCAAGTTTTTCCAAAAACCATAGGAAAGCATTCCGCATATGCTCGTCCTCTGTCAGATGCAGTACACCATTTATAGCAAGTACAGATCCAAACGGATTATCGGCAATTTGTCTTTCAAGAATTTTCTTGATACTTTCTACTACTCTGGCTTTCTTGAAGGCAACGCTTTCTCTGTCTCTCTGAAAAACGACATGGTTGCTCTTGCCTAATCCGGAAAGCAACAGACTCTCTGACTTTACGCCATCGATATCTATCTCTATGCAATAGATGTAGGCTTGCGAATTGTTTTCAAATTCAACGACCATCGTGATAGGCTTGTTCTCATCTTCCACAGGCAATTTGAATCTATTGTTAAGATACCAATTGCGCATTTTTTGTGCGTCCTTACCTGTACTCATCGTAGTCGTAAATTCTTTGATGAACTGCATACCTTTTATAAGGTTAGACTTTCCTGCGCCATTGGCACCGTATATAGCCGTACTTTTCAGCACAGGTGTAGCACCCTCACCATATACATGATTAGGGAATGTTTCCCTTTTAGGATTGGGAAACAAATCAAATGCCGTTTCTTCTGCAAACGACTTGTAATTGTCTATTATAACCCTGTATAACATAACTTTCTATTTTTGTTTTGTACAAAATTACTATGTTTTTATGAGAATACGCTATGTTTGACGTGAAAAGTTCACGTCAAACCCTAAAATTCTACCTTTTTATGCCTGTTTTATGAACTTTTATCCATATTGGCCTTGCATGTCGCTCTGTTTTTCTTTGCAAATTTACTGCGTCCAGTCAAGCGTCAAGTACCGCTGTGCTAATGTGCGGTTGATTTAACGACAACCTTCCCAAATCGAAGATATTGGGTATTCCATTAAATCTTTCGCCATTTACTTGCCTTTTTTCCTTTGTTCACGCCGTTCTGTATTGCACGAAAAATCTATCCCGACAAGCAAAGCTGATAAAGGCTTTAAAATAAGGGAAGAAAAAAGAAACTGATGTTTAATGCAATAAATAGATTGATACAATGAAAGCGACTGAACATTTCAAACAGACAATCAAGACGTATTTGGACGAGAGAGCCAAGAACGATGAACTCTTTGCCGTGTCGTATGCCAAAGAGAACAAGAACATGGATGACTGTGCGACATTTATCCTAAACCAAGTAAAAAGAAGCAAATGCATGGGACTTACCGACGAGGAGGTGTATTCTCTTGCCGTACATTTCTTTGATGAAGATGACATCGAAATCGGCAACCCTATAGCTTGCAATGTGATTGTAAACCATACCGTTGAACTCACAGAAGAAGAAAAGGCAAAAGCAAGGCAAGAGGCGTTGAAAGAATATCAAGCCGAGCAACTGCGAAAGATGCAGAAGCGTACTAACAAGCCGAAGACACCCAAAGCGCAACCCGAAATAACAACTCCCTCACTCTTTGACTTTTAAGCGTATGAAACCGAAAACAAAATTAGAATACAAGGTCGTGGCTGCCAATGGGCAGTTACAGTCTATCGGACAGGAACCTGTGGATTGGGCTTTCAAACATTGCGTAGAACACATGGCTTTCCGTACTCCAAGCGGAATGACTACTTGTATGGACTGCGGTCACCAATGGCGGAACGATACTAATAATAAAAAATGCCGTTGCCCTCATTGTCATACAACATTGGAAATCAAGGACACACTCAGAAGAAATTACAAAGAAAAGATATATTTCTCTGTGATTGACATACAAGATGACTTGCAGTTGCAGCGTGTCTTTCGGTTTGATGTGACATTCCACAAGAAAAAAAAGCCTACGCAATCACTTATGGAAGTGGCAAGGGTATGGATTGATGAAAACGGCAATATAGAAGTGACAGGTCTAAGGCGCACAATGGGATGCTATATGGACAGTTTCGCTTGGAACAGCGAACTTGAACTACGGCAAAACAAGGAAACGTATTTTTATATCGCTGATTGCTATACCTACCCCAAGTGCAAGGTTATTCCAAAGTTAATCCGTAACGGACTAAAAAAATCATTTTTTGACATTGCCCCTCAAAGACTGATGTCTGCCTTGCTGACAGATAGTAGAATTGAGACCTTGTTGAAAGTGAATGACATAACAGCATTGCGTCATTTCGTTATGCATAAGGATGATTTGAATTTCTGTTGGGCATCATACAAAATCGTATTACGCAATGGCTACCATATAACAGATATTCAAATGTGGGTGGACTATATTCGTATGTTGGCGAGAAACGGAAATGACATTCATAACGCACATTATGTATGTCCCACAAATCTTAAAAAGGAGCATGACAAGGTTCGTGCGAGGCTCAATGCCATTAAAGAACGAGAAAAAAGAGAACGGCAACGAATAGTAGCAATGGCTGACGAGGCGGCATTTGAGGAAATAAAGCGCAAGTTCTTTGGCTTGTCCTTCACTGACGGTATTATTGTCGTAAGTGTTTTGGATAGCGTGGATGCCTATTACCAAGAGGGAAATGCCTTACACCATTGCGTAGGACAATGCAAATACTACAAGAAGCCCAACTCACTTGTCTTGTCCGCCAGAATTGACGGAGAACGCATCGAGACAGTGGAATTGAGCCTTGAAACATTCAAAGTGTTACAGTCTCGTGGCATTTGCAATGGCAATTCTCCTTATCACGATGCCATTATCAATCTCGTACAGAAGAATGTCGGACTGGTCATGGAGAGAATGACTGCATAATAAATTCGTGTTGCAAGCTGACCTCATTATGGTTGGCTTGCAATACCAAATTAAAACCAATAGCAATGACAACAGAACAGTACATAAACCGTTTATGCCGTAATATCAAGGCAGAACGCTTTGCTTGGGATAAATATCTTACTCCACAGAACTATTTCGGGAAGGAATTGTGTGTGACACCCTTACACGCCTCCTATGGGCAAATCGGCTACACGATACATTTTCCATATTCACGAGAACCGATGCCCGAATTGAAATACGATTGGGAATTGGACGATTTGACCATTGACGAAATGGATTGGAAAGAATGGCTTTCCTTCCCTGAATAACCACATAAAATCCAAGATGCAGCATTACCAAAAGTCTGCATTTTGGATTTCATCTTACACACGAATTATTCGGACAATATGTCTGCTCTCTTGTTGCGACCACGTTTCTTGGGCATTTCGACATCATTTTCTCTAAAGCGTTAGCCTTTTGTAATTCCAGTGTAGATTTCTTCCGTAAATCTCCATGTATACAGATATATGTCTGTGCAATATTCTTCGTCACACTCTTTATACTTCTCCAGGTTCTATTTTTATCGACAGCCACATAATACGTTTTTTGTCCATTTTTATAATCATTATACCTTTTATATATAGGCGAATGATTATCAGACACATTCCGCATCACTTGTCCGCACTCATTTTTCTATGCAAAGTTACTGCATTGAGTGAACGTCAAGCATCGCCTTTGGGCTAAGCACTTCGGAATGGAACGGCAGCCTTCCCAAATCAAAGATATTGGGTATTCCGTTCAATTCCTTGTCATTTGCTTGCCTTATCACTCTTGTCATGCAGTTTAAAAATGCACGAAAAATCAAGTTCCCGACAAGCGAAGCTGATAAGGCTTCAATCAAAGGGAAGAAAATAAAATTCAATTCAAACGGATATGAAAGTAAAAAGACTGACAAAAGAACAAGGCAAGCGGTTTGACATCTGTCGTTTCCCTAATTTCCACAAGACAGGCAGTGTGAAATGCATGAAAAGCCTTTATTATGGCAAGGACGCATTGTTGGTACATTGTGGTGATTATATCTGCAACGTGACAAGCGAACCGAATATTTATGAACAAGCAAAATAGTATTGATATGACGAACAAACTGATTACGCCTCAGTTTATGGAGGCGATAAAAAACTTTCCTCTTTACTCACAAGAGGAAAAAGGCAAAGACGCTATTTGTGTGGCTGTATTTACTATAGGACACATCAGATGGTTTGTTCTTGAAGGACAGACAGAAGGAAATGACTTTATGTTATTCACTATTGTATGCGGATTGTGCGAAACGGAATACGGCTACGTATCAGCAAACGAATTGGAGAAAATAGAGATTGATGGCACCAAGTATGGGATTAATGACAAGTTCCATGTATGTCAGGTAAAAGGTTTTACACCAACCAAACTGAAGAACATACAAGACAATGAATTGCGTAGCTTTCTTCATCGCCTTTACTCAAAGCCCCAAAAGAACTAATTTGTAACATCTGCCGTAGGCTGCTCAAACCAGTCTACGGCACAAAAACTATCACAATATGGAAAAGATACAAGACATGGTTATCAGTGTAGCCGAAAAAGAAGGTTGGGCTGTCACTATCGAGGAGCAGAATGAATTACGCATCACTTTCAATTTTGCAAAGTTCACGCCCCAAGGACAGGATTTCTCTTTCTCAGCCAACACTTTCGACAACGACCCCGATGTGCTTTTGGAGAATATCTTTGACTATTACCAAGACTACGACCCGGATTACGAAGCCTACCTGTGGATTGGCGAAGACGGACACGGACATAACGGTGCGCCATACCACATAGCCGACATAGTAGCGGACATGAACGCTGCTGAGGATATGGTCTATCAGTTGCACACGGCACTCAGTAACGCTTTCAACGCTTAGACCAAACAAAAGCCAGCCGTAAGGAGAGGACAATAACTTCTCCCTACGGCTGACTTCCCTTATCTGCGGAACGTAGCCTTTGCTACATTTTCTTCTTCCGCGTTTTCCTCTTGTAACTGATAGTCTGGCAACTCACAAAGCGTATTATACACGTCCTCGATATTGTCTGCAAGTGACAAGTTGTGGTCGTAGCTGAGTATATGCTGCACTGCCAACCCGGCATTGGTAACAGTTCCGACCTCAAAACTGTCGTGCTCACGGTCGTATTGCAGATGTAGCACATCGCCATTTGGCATTTCAAAGACTGGAGCTTTGCGCTTTGACAAATCAGAAAAGTCTTCTGCAATCATCGACTTTGCCACCTCTTCTATATCCTTTGATGCCTCAGAAGGCAATCCGTATCGAGTAATACTGTCACGAACATCTTCCTCTGTCACCTTGCGCATCACCTCATAGGTGCCGCCAACACTACCATTATATACCACAGCGTAATGGGCATCGTCTACCAATACATCGTCACCACGGTTCTGCAAGGCACTCTTATACGTGTGTTCCAAATCAATGGCATCGCCTTGGTCATATTCCTTTGCCTCTTGCAGCAGACGGTCATAGTCACCTATATCTTTCAAACGATCCAATACACTTGTGTCATCGGTACTCTGCAGATAGACAACGGAAGCGTAATAGGGTGCAACAGTCTTATTATCTGCAACTTTCTCGTCTGCTTCTTTTACAACATCCTTCGTTTGTGCTTCTTCCAGTTCGAGCGACATCTTATCAATATGTTGATTGATGATTGATGTCGCTTTCTTCACATCAAGCAGCGTGGTCTTGATGAATTGTGGTGACTCCTTCAGACTCTGCAACCATGATTTCAAATAAGCTGCACTGTCTTCTTTGATATGTTTTGCCATTCCATATCTTTGGGCGACAAGCGCACTGCCTAATTCAGCCACCAATTCCTCACGTGCATACTCAGATGAACCGAATGTTGTAGGTTTGAAACGGTCGAGTACTGTCTCATGTCCAGTCGAGTGTGCCATCTCATGAAACAAGGTTCCATAGAACGATTCTCCATCCACAAACTGTTGCTTCTCTGGCACTACAATCATATTCTTGCTAATTGAGAAATATGCATTGTTTCCATATTGTGGCTTGATGGGACAGATCCAGCGGTTGTCCTTAATCATTGCATCGATAGGAGCGAATGAGAATTGTTCACCTTGTTCCTGCGCCGGTTTTACATACTCTGTTTCCAACTTTGCCCACATCTCGGGACGAGCTTCCTGCAAGTTGGTCTGCTGTACATTGAAAACTCTATAGACTTGTAGTTTCGGATATACATTGTACTGCTTCCGCATTTCTTCCGACAGTTGACGGTAGTCATCATATTTGATGCGTTCCTTGGTGTCCTTGTCCACGCAGGTAAAAGTGGTTATAAAAAGTAGGCTCGGTTTGCGGCGCCTTACTGCCTTTCGGCAGCAGGTTTCCGCAGACCTGCCTCCGAACCGTACGTACATGTTCCCATGTATACGGCTCTCCATTAATAACATTAATCTATTTGCCATAGCTGTGAATCGTTCGATAGCAATTCTCACATACTGCAAGCGTTTTGCGGTTCTTCTCAATCATCAGTTTATGCCAATTTGTGTCTGGCTTCAATAGCCTGAGATTTCTAACTTGGTACATGACCAAATCTGAGCTAGAGCCACATAATTCGCATTTACCCAGTTTCAGTCTGTCAACCATAGTTGGGAGGGGCGTATATATGCGGTGATTGAGTTCATCAATATTCGCAAATCTGTTCGCCTCCGCTTTACGCTTGTAGCCGCCATTGTACAGGACAATACACTTTTCATTACCCTTCTTATCCTTATACTTGACTACAAAGTCGCTACCTTTACGATAGCGTTTGTTTATCTTTCGTATGGAACTGCGGTGTTTCGCCGCAAGGGTTTTGAAGAAACTGAATGTCATAACATAGCCGAACGAGCCTACTACTTGTGACACGTTGTGTGCAAACGCATAGTAGTTGTAGAGACCCCTTATCTCGGAGTTGACTTGGGCAATGATTTCCTCTTCGGGTTTTCCTATCAGATTGTTCCTTCGTATCGGCCACCAGACTTCTCTGCCATTTACAGTTTTGAATTCAACTGCCTTGTAGGCTTTTAGTTTGGATTTTATTGCCTCTACGGGGACTTTCAAAACAACGGTTCCCGTATGGATTCTTGCTTTGTCTCCGTTTCCATTTCGTTTGAGTAAGTCTGATTTCTGTACATGGATATCGTATCCGAGAAAGTGCGCGTTCTCTTCGGAGTGTGTGATTAGTGTCTTTTCTTGGGACATTTCCAAATGTAGGATTTCCTTCATGAATTTGGTTATGTCCTCTTTTATGTTGACACACTCGGCTTTGGTGCCGATTACTCCGATAAGAAAGTCGTCTGCATATCTCACATATTTCAATCTTCTGTATTTTTCATCCATGCTCATTCCGTATGGGATGGTCACCATGATTGCACGTGTGGCTTTGAGCTTACGAAGAAGCGATTGCCTCTCCGTATCACCCTGTGCGACTTTAAGTTTGCGTTGGATTGCGGTCATCCGATTTCGGTATACATTGTATTCTGGGTTGGTCCGCCTTTTAACACCCTTGTCAAATTCTTGGGCATATTGTTTCATATACTTGTCGAATTTGTCAAGATAGATGTTTGCCAGAATTGGGCTTATAATACCTCCTTGAGGAGTTCCAGAGAAGGTTTTATTATATGTCCAATCCTCCATATATCCAGCCTTAAGGAATTTTCTTATTAGTCTTAGGAATCGTTCGTCTGATATGCGTTCCCTTAGGATTGCAATCAAAATCTCGTGGTCTATATTATCGAAGAAGCCTTTGATGTCTCCTTCGATGAACCACTTCGCTCCTTTGAAGTTTATTTGAATATCCTTAAGTGCAGTGTGGCAACTCTTATGGGGTCTGAAGCCATGAGATGTGCTTTGGAATGCACCTTCATATATGGCTTCAAGAATCATTCTGATTACCTCTTGCACCAGCTTGTCTTCTACCGATGGAATACCCAGAGGTCTTTTGCCTCCGTTCTTCTTGGGTATGTAGACACGTCGTGCCGGATTTGGTTTGTAAGCCTCACTTTTGAGACTCATTATTAGGCTTTCAATTCTTTGAAGACTCATGCCGTCAATGGTTTTGCCATCAGTTCCAGCTGTCATGTTGCCTTGTTTCGCATAAATGCGTTGATAGGCGACAAAGAACATCTCTTCATTGAATAGTAGACGGTACAGCCTTTCGTACTTGTAGTCCGAAACTTTGCTATGTGCCGCTAGATTATTTAATACTAGCTCGGGATTTCTCATAATGTCTCTCACATTTTCCTTTGTTTGTACTAAAGTTATTAACTGCCTCCCTTCCCCATGTACAAGTCGTTATCTTGCTCAGAGTACTACGGAGGCTCCGTTGCCATATTAGATTTTCAGAGTCTGAAACTCATAGCCTTTTAAGGGCTTTCTAACTTAGGCAATCCCCATTTAGATGCATGTTAACTATTTGGCTCGATAGATTGTCGGATATGACTTACGTCCTTTTGCTCGCATACTGCGATTGTGCCGAGATATGTTCCTGCTCTTCCTCTCCCAGTGTAAGGTCGAGTATCTCGGAGTGACGTTTGTAACTGCTTTCCGTCACCACCGATTCGTGGGTCACTGAACTATCATTCAACCAATCAGGCTTTATCCTCATGACTATCCTTCTTCCTTGCAGACCTAATACAACATAGCAGTTAGTTGCTTATCTGCGTTACCGACATGCTACACTCCCCATACGAGTTTCCTCTCAAGGTAAGTCGGTTGGAAGTAGACCATTGGAACCTAGTCTAATCTCTTGCCAAAGAGATATTTAACATGCAGCCATTATGGGCGCACCAGGAAACGATTTCTCACCCTTCAACACAGACACACGTGGCAATGCCTCTCCGTTGGCATCCTTTTTCTCCGTATTGTTCAACCGCTGCACACAGTCGAATGTACAGAAACGGGGTATCTTCCAACCTTGTTTCTCGCATTGGATGAGCAACATAAGAGCGTTCATACCGTTATAATCTCTACCATTAAGGTTCTTCGGCCATTGCAGTGCACCATCTGTAAACCAAGGCTTTTTCCAGTCTTTGTCAATGCTTTGGATTTTTTCTATCATCATCTCAGCAAACAGATCCAAAGCTTTTTCCTCACTGCTCGGACCATCACTGGTTGGTTTATTGTATCTTGCCATAAACGTCAAACATTAGGGTTATACGGCTGTGGTACGTATTCCGCCAATTCGTCCACTTTACATGAGAATGTGAGTCGGTCGTTATATAGTGACAACTCCAGTTCACCCTTAGCCGTTATTCGGCATCCTGGTACTAACCACGCCTCACGCTCCTTGTTGAAACGGACAAGTCGTACCCAGATGTATTCAAAACCGTTTTCTGCTTTAGTCGCTGAATAAGCTGAAAACATTTGGTACGGCTCACCCTTCTTGCTCTTTTTCTCGTCGATGGTTTTACCTATCTTTCCACGGAGCTCCAACTGTCCTACAATGCTGTCTTCCTTTACTGTTGTATCGGTATTGACAGCTGTTGCATTCATGTTGTAATACATGTTCTCACCATGTTTCCTGGGGATAAGCACACCGACTGCTTCTATGCGCTGTCCCGTCACAATATTGCCTAATTCCGTCAGTGTTCCATCCTTCAACACGCTAACTTCAATTGTTTTATTGATTCCGTTCTTGGCAGGGATGACCACTGCAACACTAAATGTTACGAACGGCTTCCCTTCTTTATTCGTGCGACATGTGGCAGCTTTGTTCACCACACCGCAAATAGTTACATTACATTTCATCATAGTCTTGTACTTTTAAAAAAGTTATCTCAATCATCACACTTCATTTATCTGTGCATGCTTTCGTTGCGTCCCTGCTGTTCCTGCATTCCTTGCTCAAAATTTTGCGAAGCCTGTTGACTGATGACAATGCTGTTTACCATTCCTGCTACTCGCAACCGTTTGGTATCTTCGCTCAATCCTTGGTCGTTCAAGGTGGCGGACAGTCTGCTCAATTCTGCTGATGTCAGTTCACGGCTTACTTTGATATTGCCGTTGTCTGCCGTCAGTATCGCACGACCATTGTCACCAATACTCAGACTGCACGTTTTCATGCCTGATACCAGTGAAGTCAAATCTACAGACCGTTCACTGACTGATTGACTGATAGCTGCCTTCTGTTCCTCGGCTTCTTTGTTATCTATTTTCACAGCCAATATCATCAACGATGAGAAAGCTGTCATTGCCATTTCCAAGATAGGGTCACTGCCAACTGGTAATCCTACACCGCTATCTTCAGACGACAGCAACTTCTTCATCCATGCATCGGGTGACATACTTTCTGTATTGCTTGGCACATCGGTTTTGTATTTTGCCAACAGGTCATTGCCATTATACAAGGCTTGCTGTTTGATGTTGCCTTTTTGTGCGATTTCTGCCAGATAACAGGACGGATCCACGTCCCGACTTGTCCCGTCTGCTGCAATTGTTTTTACTCCAAAATGCAGATGCTCTCCTGTGGTTCTTGTTCCAGTATTGCCAGTCACACCTATCTTTTGTCCAGCTGACACGGCATCGCCCACTTTTACATTTACCTCCGACAAATGCATATAGGTAGTTTGCACCTTGCTGCCGTCCTCACGATTGTATTCCACCGTGATACTTTTTCCTCCTGCTGTATTCACATTCTGGTTGACGGCTACCACCTTACCGTCATTCTCTGTTGCTAATACGGCATCATGCTTACAACGGATGTCTATGCCTTTATGCATTTGCTGCTTGCTCTTGTCCATCGGATCTTGACGCATACCGAACGGAGAAGTGATGAATAGATAGGTTTCACGGAGCAAAGGGAATGAATACTTGCCATTTGGTCGTTTGTCTTGTACTTGTTCTTCGCTTGCTGCTTGTCTTGGATTGTTCTCCACTCCAAATGACTTCCCTTGCGCCTTCATCTCGCTCATCACTTGTTGGTCATACTTCTGTAGTCCATTCAGTTCAATGATGTCCTGCAAATCTGTTGCATACCCCATACCTGATGCGTACCCGGCTTTAGCAATCCCTTTAGTCCAACCCTTATAGTCATCTGGTGACAGCTGAAAGCACTTGGCATAACGCTGATTGTTTGCGAGGAACTTGGAATGGTGCTCGTAGCTATCTGCCACAGAACTGTACTTACAAAACTTTTCATTGGGCTTATCATCCGTATATACCAGATATTCACCTCCGCTCTTCAACCACGAAGCTGTTGCTTTGATGCCAAAGTGATTATTTCCCAATCGTGACAGTTCACTCTCTCCATTACTGCTTTCCAATATGCCTTGCGCTAAGGTAACGGAGGCAGGAATGCCATAACGCTTCATCTGCTCCATAGCCGCCTCTGCATATTTGTCGGCGTATGATTGGTTCTTGCTCATTGTTCTTACTACTTTTTGTTATCCTTTTACTGTACTTAAACCTACCGCTTCATTCCTCTCGATGGCTCTACCAACTCTTTCACGTCCTCCGGCTTGTGCCGTTTGGGCTCTTCCAACATATCGCAGATGGCTACTCGTTGTCCTTCCCGTATCAGTTTGGGTAGGTAGGTGTCAAGGGCATGATATGGAAAGCCTGCCATTTCTTTGATATTGCCACTTGTTCGTCTGGTCAGCGTGATTCCTAATATCTTAGACCCTTTGCGTGCATCTTGATCGTACATCTCATAGAAATCACCAATGCGGAACAACAATAATGCATCTGGGTGCTTGGCTTTCAAGTCATCCCATTGCTTTTTTATGCCAGATGCTTTCTGTTCTTTCTTGCCTTGGGCTTCTTGTGCTTTCTTTTCCTCAGTTGCTTTTTCCTCCTTGACCTTCTCCTCGGATTTGTCTTGTTTATCTTCTTCCTCGTGATATTCCCGGTGTTCCTCTTCATGCTTCTCTGTGGTTCCTTGCTGTTCCTGCTTCACCTCGGTCTCCACTTCCTGTTTCTCCGATGATGTCTGTTCTTGTTTTTCTCCTGCTTTCAGCACGTCAGCAAATAGGGTTGCTGCCAAATGCGTTTTATAGCTGTTTCTGTCTTCTGCTACCCATAACAGCTGCCATTGCTGTGGGGTAATGCATCTGGGCTTCATCTTCTCTCCGTCGATGGTTGCTGAACATAGAATGCCATTTTCTTTGGTCTTGAACACGCACACACGTTCTATGCGGTTCATATCAATGTCCTGGTCATTGCTCCCGAACAGGTTCACTTTCAAGTCCGGTTGTACGGCTGCACGAAGGTGATACTTGTTTGCCAACTCCATCTTTACTGCTTCAAAATTGTCCATCGACTGCTTCAGTGTACTAAAGAACTGGTTGATGTCAGCCTTGTCTGGATATATGCTATATCCGTTCTGTCCCTCGGGTTTGATATACAATGCCCAACGGTTTTTGTCGTCTTGTATCATCTGTACTTGACTGAACCCAACATCCTTGGCTCGCTCTACAGCAGGACTGGCATCTAATGTGGATAGATGTTCTAACGACCAATTTTTCAGTCGGGCGATGTCCACTTGCTTGTCCGCAAAGTAACTGTCATCGGGGCGATACCCCAATGCTCCGTCAGGATTGTAGAAGCGTACGGTTTCGATGCCTTCACGTTCCAATGCTTTCTGGATGCGTTGCTTGCTCATGCCCTGTATCTCATTGTTCACTTCTAATGAGGCTCCTGACGGCATAACCACGTCGGCTGTCTTTTTCTCATTGTCGATGACCAATACGATGGTCTTGTTGTCTTTGTCGGGATGCTGTTTGATTTCATCCGCTATGAGATAGTGTTTAGGCAACTGGTCCATCAGTTCTTTGGTCTCTCGCTGATTTCGCATGGTGGAGTATTCTATCTTTTCTCCTTGCTCTGCCTTGCGCATCACTAAAAGGACATTGTTTACATCACTCTCTACAGCATCTATCAGGCAGGGATTTTCCTTCAACTCACGAACCCAGTAATCTGTCAGATGCAAGCCTTCTTCCGACAATCGCGCTGGCAGTCCCAACTCCAACATTTTCACTCCTGAAGCTAATTCTGCCACCAATCGTTCTCTTTTTATGGCATCCTCCGATGGGGCTGTACCATTTTTCATCACCATGCCTTCACGTGCCAACCGCTGCTGATGTCCTGTGGCAGAGACAATCTGGCGCAATGTTTCTTGCACATAGTCATTGTAATGCTCAAAGTCCTTTTGGCGTGGCATATACACTGCATCCTTTTCCGTGTCATAATGTGCGACACCGCTGCCGTCCGTACGTATGGGTACCAGATTGTCACGCATTTTCAATAGGAAGTCATTGAAGCGAACATGCATGGCTCGATCATCTCCTTCTCCCAGACCTCGCTCCTCAGCTGTGCCATAATCTGCCAACAGTTTTTTGTATTCTTTCTCATTGGCAAATGGCATTGTGGTCTGGTCAATGCAAAACAGTGTGCGTATCTCTCGATTGTGCACACCTTTATATTGCTTCTGCTGTTCTGCATCCAATGCCTGATAGTCGTTTCGACTGATAATATCCTTTGGATTGTTACGATTGACGTATTGGTTCCAATTATAGAATAGGAACGGTACTCCTCGTTCATGCTCCCTTACCGCCACTCCTTGTCTTTTTGCCTCACTGAAAGGCATAAAAAGGTTGGTCTTGCTACCAGACTTGTCCGAATGCAATGACATGATCAATGCATTGAACGGACTTACTGTCAATCCCTTGGAATAGAAACTTGGATAGGTCTTACCCGATGCGTTCAACCAATATCCTTTTGCTGATGGCGCACTGCCCAACGCTGTAGAGAGTAATTCCACTTGTCTCTCTGCTGCCGTTTTTTCTGCCTGACTCTTGTCTTTCATATTGTGCTTTTATTATATTCTTATTGTATTCCTCTTGATCTGCTGACAGTCTCACGCTCCTCACGACCATTCTCATACTGCTGCATGGCCACAGATTGCATCTGCTCATTTTTTGGCGCACCCGACAAACCCTGTGGAGGGCTGTGCAG
>ULRE01025488.1_pt1 | contig 19459 bp, 10 predicted proteins | sample 1955141 | NCBI WGS metagenome assembly ULRE01 (sample SAMEA4835674, study PRJEB28245) | human gut metagenome | biome: gut microbiome; material: fecal sample | place: Denmark | collected 2008
TGCCGTGGCCGGTGAGCGACGGACGGGCGTTGGTCAGGGTGCCCTGTCCCAGGCGGGCTGTGGCGGTATAGACCTGGTCGAGCAATTCGAGCCAGGCTTTCCGCTGGCCGGGTACGGCGCTTCCGATGCGGCGGTCGGCCCAGGCCTGAATCCATTCCTGGTCGGTGCGCTGATGGTTCCATGCCTTTTCGAAGACATATTCATAGAGGAAGGGGTTCACATCGAACGATTCGAGGGTGGAGCCGAGGCCCCAGAAATTCGGGCCGCCATGACGGATCACCTCTTCGATGCGGCGGCCGGTTTCCTTCAGGTTGCCGGCCAGCATGGTGTTGCCGCCAAAATTGCCCAGATAGCACCACAGGAAGGGCTGACCGAAATAAGAGTCGGTATAGCGCCACACCTCGGTGTTCTCGGCAAAATAGTCGAGCAGGATCATCTTGTTGCGCGGAACGGCATTGACAAAGGCGTTGATGCGCGGGTTGGTCCAGTGGCCCCGGTCGAAATAGAACAGCCAGGTCATCTGGAGCCAGCTGGCTTCGGGATCGCACTGGGTGATGGTCTGGTAAATGGTGCGCGACACGGTGGCCAGATATTCCGGTTCCCAGCTGGGCGACTCGATTTCGTTGAACGGGTCGGCTCCGTAGATGTGGTCTGTGCCGTAAAGACGGGTCTGCTCTTCGAGAAATAGTTTCTGGATGCGGGCAAACAGCGGGTCGAGCGGATCGAGGAAGTAGCTGCGGTAGCGGTCGGCAAAACCGCCCCACGAACTCATCCGGTTGATTTTGGCCTGAGGATAGACCTTACGGATCTGCGGGGGTACATGACCGGCAAAGGCCGGCAGAACGGGAGTCATGTTCAGGGCACGTTCGCGGGCCACAATCTTTTTCTGAAGCGCTTCCTGATGCTGGAGCCAGGAATCCGGAAGATTGCCCTGCCAGGAGTCGAAGTTGGTCATGCGGTGCCAGGGCAGATGTGCCGGTCCGGTGAAATAGTTCCGGATCTCCTGTTCATCGAGACCCAGACGGGTCCACACCTTGAGCCATACCGACTCCTGACCGGTGATGGCCAGCGGCATGTTGATGCCGTTGAGCGCCATCCAGTCGATGAAATGCTCCCATTCCTTCCACTGCCACCAGGCCATGGTATAGCCAAAGGTGCAATAGTTCAGGAAGAAACGCTTCGGAGTGCGTGCTTCGATGCGTATCTTCCCGGCGACGGCAGGAAAGGTATCAGGCAGTTCGGTCGGGTCGTGGGCAAACCAGGACACGGATGTCTTGCAGAAATATTTCAGATAATGGTTCAGTCCTACGGCCATGGAATTGGCTGAGTTTCCCCGGATGACAATCCGAGGGCCTTCGGAATAAAGTTCGAAGACATCCTTCTTTTCGTGTTCCATAAGCTCGAAACGGACCTTGGAGGATAAAGAAGGAGCGATACGGCGCAGAAGCCCGTAGGCCTCTGCCGTATCGCGTGTGGCAGCCTGAGTGAGTAAACTGCCGATATGGAATATGATCAGGAAAAGTATTTTTTTCATGAATGACAGGTAATGAAATAACTGGAGTACGGATTAGCGGAGACGCAGCGAATAGACCGAAGGGCGGCCGTTGGACTGCAGGACGCGCAGACGGAGGTCGCGTGCCCGGATCTTGCGGTCGAACTTCAGGTCGATAAAACCATAGCCCATGAAACTCTGGGGCTGTGTGGCCGGGTCAATCCGGTCCTGATGCAGGGTTTTCCAGGTTTTTCCGTCGAGATACTCCAAGGCATACTCGCCGATGCTGCCCTTGCCGATGATGAGGAAGAGCTGCTTGAAGGCTACTTTCCGGGCCAGACGGATCTGGAGTACGGAAAGGCTGTCGCCGGTCCAGGCGGTAGACACGTCGCTGTCTACGGCATAGAGTGGACCGTTGTGCAGGGCATCGTCCTTATGGATGCCGGTGGCCGTGGCTGTGGCGTTGCGGGTCAGCGACGACGGGGTTTTCGGCTTCTTGGGGAAGTCGCCGCCGTTTTGGATGCCGAGCAGAGATGCCAATTCCTCAATGCGCCGGATGGCCAGCGGGTTCTGTTCACCGTGGGTGTCCGGCGGAATATTCAGGAGCAGACAGTTGTCGTTGGCGGTGGAGCCGTGGAAGATTTCTTCCAGTTCCTCCAGTTCGCGCACGGTGGTGTCCTCGGGATGAGAGAACCAGTTGCCCAGCACGGATATGGTCTGGGTACATTCATAGGGCAGATAATATTCCTGGCCCTGATAGGTATAGATCTTCGGGTCGTCCTGAACCGGCAGGAACGGGTCCCACAGACGGAAGTCGGAAGGGAAGTACACAATCGGGTCGCCGGCTTTCATGTCAACCGGGCGCTTGCCGATGGTCCAGTTGGTGGAAATTTGGCACTGCGGTTGCAGCTTCTTGACGAAATCATAGACCTCGGGCAGATACCACTGGTCCACCTTGCGGTCCCAGGCACCGTCGAACCACAGTTCGGCCACGGGTCCGTATTGGGTCATCAGTTCGCCGAGCTGCTTTTTCATGAATTCGATATATTTGCGCGGGTCCGGATCCCGGTAAAGCGGTTCGTGGCGGTCCCACAGCGAGTAGTAGATGGAAAAGGCAATGCCTTCCTTCTTGCAGGCGTCGGACACGGCCCGCACGATATCGGCCTTATGGCGCACCTGAGGGTTGGCCACATCATAATCGGTGTATTTGCTGTCCCACAGGCAGAAACCGTCGTGATGCTTGGTGGTGAGCACGATGGAGCGCATGCCGGCACGTTTGGCATGGCGCACCCATTGGGCCGCCTTCTCGGCAATATCAGCCGGGGGAGCATAGACCGAAGCCGCAGCAGAACCGTCGCTCCACTCGGCATTCAGATAAGTGTTCATACCAAAATGAAGGAACATACCGTATTTACGGTCGATCATGGCCTTTTGTCCCGGAGTGGGAACCACGTCGGGCCGGGCCGCACGGGCTGTACCGGTGGCGAGCAGCAGCGACAGGGCCAACAGGAGAGAATAATTTTTCATGTGTAGAATCAGATTTTGGTTGTTTTTGCAAAAATAGAAGGAAAACGGCAGAAAGAAAAGGAAAAATGCGATGCAAAACTTTGCAAAAAACGATATTTTTGTCGGGGAAGGAGTTATATTTGCGGCAAATGCCGAAAAAAAGAGAAGTATGAGATATGCCGATTTTCAGAACACCTTTTCGCTGCAGATGATTTATGCGGGATATTATGAGGCGGGGAAAGAGTGGTGTTATAAGGATGTGATCAGTCCGTTTTCGAGACTGTATCTGGTGGAGCGCGGAGAGGGCTGGGTGTATATGAACGGAGAGAAATTCCACTTGCAGGAAGGAGACCTGTTTCTGATTCCCAAGTTCACATATCATGCCTATCAGTGCGATGACTATATGAGTCACTACTATATCTGTTTTCTGGATCAGTTTATCGGAGAAAAGAGTCTGTTTGACTGTTTCCGGCTCCGTTATCAGACTCGGGCGGGAAAGCTGGACGAGTGTCTGATGAAGCGTTTTCTGGAGCTGAACCCCGACTGTCAGATTGTCAATCCGGACCCGAAATCGTATGATAACCGGGCCGATCTGTTTGAGGCAACCCACGGGAAAAGCCTGAGGGAGCTCCGGGCGGATCTGGAGAGCAAGGGCATCCTGCTGCAACTGTTTGCCCGCTTTGTGGAGCAGGAAGAACCTTTTGCCGTGCAAAGCTTTGAGCAGCATGTGGGGATGAGCAAGGTGTTCCATTACATCAACAGTCATCTGGACCATCCGATCACGGTGCGCGAACTGGCCGAGGTGATGTGCGTCAGTCCCGATCATTTTACACGACTGTTTAAAAATGTGAACGGAATGCCCCCCAACCGTTTTGTGCAGATGAAGCGCATCGAGCGGGCGCAAACCCTGCTTCTGCTTTCGGATCTGAGCATCAAGGAAGTGGCTGAGGCGGTGGGGATACCGAATTTGTCCCAGTTCTCGAAACTCTTTCACAAAATGACCGGAGTGGCCCCGCGCACCTTCCGGAAATAGAAGAGTAGCTTTTCTGAAACGGATGTGAATGTTTGTTTATTTCCCCTCTTTTTAAGCGCCTTTGCTTATTTTTGCGGGGAAAAACAATCTTTTACGATAACTATGAGCTTCTTTATGAAAACACTACTGGCACTCTGCTGCTGCGGATGTGTCCAGGAAGCAGCGGCGCAACCGGGGGCGCCTGAAAAACATGAAAAACGCCCGGATCATGTCAATAATGCGGAGACACCTTATTTTCCGCCGGTGTTCAACCAGCACGGAGGATCGTGCGGTTCGGCCTCGCGCATCGGGTATATGTTTACTTATGAAATAGATGCCTACCGGAAGGCAGATGCCCGGAAAACGGAGAATATCTATCCGACTCATTTTACCTGGCTGCTGACCAACAGCAACTCCGGAAAAGAGGGTATGGCTATGGCCAACGGAGTGCCCAACGCACAGGTCTATGGAGGTACCACTTATTCGCAGGTGTTCGGAAACCAGGATTGCAGCAGTGCGGAATTCGGCTGGATGCAGGGGTATGACCAATGGTATGCCGCTATGTTCAACCGCATCTCGCACAACTCGTTTTCTCCTTACGGACTGGATACGGAGGAAGGACGCGAACTGGTGAAAAACTGGCTGTGGAACCACAATGGAGACAAGGATTTCGGAGCCGGAGGTATCTGCGGTATTGGAGTGGCCAGTGCCTGCAAGCAGGGAACCATTGCCGACGACCCGCAGGGAACCAACAAGAAGGCCGGCGTGACGGGCATGAAGTATGTGACCCGCTGGGGCGACGGAGTGGACCATGCGCTGACCATCGTGGGCTATGACGACCGTATCGTGTTCGATCTGGACAGTAATAAGGTATATGGCGAGAAGGACAAGGACGAATGCGGTGCCTGGATTATCGTAAATTCCTGGGGCGACGGATGGGCCAATAAAGGCTTTATCTATTGCCCGTACAAATATTCGTTCCCGGTGCGGCAGCGTGAGGGCGGTGCCTGGAAACCGGAATTCTATCATGTGCGCAAGGATTACCGTCCCAAACGGACCCTGAAGCTGCGCATGGAGTATTCACGACGAAGCGAAATCAAGCTGTCGGTGGGGGTGGCTACCCGTGCGGATGCCCGTGAACCCGAACGCACGGTGGAACTGGAACACTTCAAGTTTGCCGGAGACGGACGGACGAACAAGAAGGCCACCTTCGGAATGGACGCGCCCACCCCGATGCTGGGAAAATGGGCCGACGGCAAGATGCACGACGAGCCGATGGAGCTGGGATATGACCTGACCGACCTGACCAAAGGGATGGATACCCGACGGCCGTTGAAATATTTCCTGATTATCGAAACGAAAAAGGAGGCAATCGGTCAGGGGGCGATCTATCATGCCTCGGTGATAGATTATGAATGGGACACGCTGGGCGTGGAAACCCCGATGTATGTGGGACTGCGCTATCCGGTGGTGAGCGGAGGAGTAAAGACGGTGCTCACGGCCCGGGTGGACGGTGAGCCGTTCTTCGACCCGGTGAACGTGCGCGGAAACGGCGGAGCGGCAGGCTTCTGTTGGGAAGCACCGCAGCGCTCGGTGTATGAACTGGCGGGATATGCCGTAAGCGACGGAACGGAAGAAAAAGCAGATACGCTTCCGACCGAAGCACGGAGCTATGAGAAAACGGAATACGGAAAGACCTATCGGGTGCAGGCGCTGTACCGGAGAAACGGAAAGACGGTGGCATCGGCAGGAGCCAATGCGTGGAAATGTCTGCCCGAACAGAAGCAGGAGTGCCGGGCGCTCCGGCTGGATTCTGCCGGACTGATAGTACCCGGTGTGTTTGCCACCAACTATCCTGAGGCAACCATTGAATTCTGGATAAAGCCTTATTCCTGGAAAAGCTGGAATCAGGGGATGGGACCCGGATGGGGCCGCTGGCTGATTCATGCCAATGATGACGGTGCCATTACGGCCGGATGGGATGGAGACAACCGGATGAATACACGCAAAGGCACCATCGTGCCGGGACAATGGTATCATCTGGCTTTTGTGGTGCGCGAAGACTCGCTGACGGTATATGTGAACGGCAAACCCGAAGGAGGCATGCGGGCCCGGGGACGAAAAGGTATCGGAGGCTTCGGTGATTTTCCGCTTAACGGAAGCGGAGATGGTGCCTGGGATGCGGAGCTGGCTGAGCTGCGTTTCTGGAAAACGGCACGCAGCGAGGAGGAAATCCGGGAAATGATGCACGACACGTTTGCTGAGATGGGACGCCCCGAGGAGCTGTTGGCCTGTTATAACGGATCGGTGTACCAGGAAGGTAAAAAGAGTTTCTGGAACGACCGTACCGGGCGTTTTGCCGCCGAACTGGTGCATGCCGAAGGGGTGAAGGAAATGGCTCTGCCCCAGTCGCTGATGCAGACCGGAACACGGACGGAATGGGCCCGTATAGCCGGAAAAGATACAACGGTTACTGCCGGACAGCCTTTCCAGCCGAAAGCATGGATATCGGCGGGTATGGAGACTATATCCTGGTGTGTGACAGACCCGAAAGGAAACAAAACCACCAAGGAAGGCAGTGCGCCGGTGTTCTTCCTGAACCGGAAGGGCCGTTATGAACTGGCGTTGCAGGCACGCGACCGGGAAGGAAAGATTCATGAGGACAAGAGACTGGTAGAGGTGGAACAGCCGGAGGTATCGGCCCGTTTCCGTGCATCGCTGCCGGAACTTAAGGTCGGCGAACCGGTGACCTTCCTGCCCGAGACAGTGCTTCCGGGCTGTGGCTATCAGTGGACCGTGAGAGGAGCAGAAACGGGAGCAACCGATCTGCATGCCGTACGGGCTCTTTACGAACGGCCGGGTAGCTATGCCGTGAAATTGCGGGTAAAGGATCCGGTGAGCGGGCGCAGAGCCGTGAAACGGATGCGCTGGACGGTGAAGAACGTGAAGCCGCTGCCGGAGTTTGATCTGTCACGCCGGGTTGTGGTGTGCGGACAGCGGGTAGAACTGAGCGACAGGAGTAAGTATCGTCCGACAGACTGGCACTGGAGCGTGAAGAGCAGACTCACCACTTATCAGGTGGGAGGCAGACATGCCGTGATCACTCCGGAGAAACCGGGTGTCTATGACGTGGCGCTGACCGTGCGCAATGAAATGGGTACGGATTCATTGGTGAAGAAGCAGACTCTGGTGGTATGCGGAGCTGACAGTAAGAACGGTCTGAACTTTACTCAGGCGGAAGCGGCTGTGCAGACTCAGAAAGCTCCTTGGTCAAAAGGACAGGAGGAAATGACGCTGGAGTGGTGGATGTATCCGGCTCAGGCCGACCGGATGGCCGGTATGGGTCAGGAAGGAAGCTGGTCGCTTACTGCCCAGAAAAACGGGGCTCTGGTGCTGAAGGTGGATACCGTGGTTTACCGCACACCGGCCGGTGCCTTGCGTTGTGGAGAGTGGCATCATTATGCCGTGCGTTTCTGTCGCGGCAAGGTGGACTTCCTGAGAGACGGGGCAGTGGTACACAGTCAGCAGCAGGCCATACAGACCATCGGTGGAGAAAAACCGATGTATCTGGGCGGAAAGGAACATCCGATGAGCGGCGTTATAGACGAACTGCGTTGCTGGGGCGAGGCTCTGGATGATGCCGTGCTGCAGGAGGTGGCCAACCGTCCGTTGGATCAGGCCTGGAAAGAAAGTCATGAAGGTAAGTATCTTCCTTTGCTCTATTATGATTTCAATCAGAGTGGAGGAGATGTCGAAGACCGCTCAGAGTCCGGCAACCGGGGTATCCGAAGCGGCTTTGGTCCCGATGGAGATGCCTGGGGGCGTACCGAGGGAGTCTTTTCTTTAGAATTTCCATTGCCCGAAAAGAAGAAATAACTCTTTTTCTTAAAAAAGAATACAAAAAGAATGGTGCGTATAAGTTTTTTTATTAAATTGCCAGCCGTTATCCTGCTTGGTCTTTTTTTCGGGTGCGAAGGAGAAAGACCACAGGCAGGAGAGCCGGTACGGGTGGACACAACTTTGTGGCGAGACGGTGACTTGCTGTTCCGAATGGGACTGGAAGGAGCCAGCCGGGTGGTGACGACCGTGGGCGGAGGAGACTTTTCGCATGTGGGACTGACTCTGAAAAAGAACGGACGGTGGATGGTGGTGCACGCGGTGCCCAACGAAGCACCGCCGGGAGAGACAGACCGCATCAAGTGCGAGCCTCTGGACAGTTTCTTTGCACCCCAGAGAGCCTGTCGGGGAGCATGGCGAAGAGTAGACTGTTCCGATAGTGTGGCGGCGCAGGTGGCGCTGGCGGCATACGGAAAATATGAAAAGGGTGTTAGTTTTGACCATGACTATGATTTGTGGGATACAACCAGTTTCTATTGTACGGAGCTGGTGTGGTATCTGTACCGCAAACATGGAATAGATCTGGCAGAAGAGAGAAGACATCAGCTGGTGATTCCCGGAAAGACATCAAGCTATCTGTTTCCGGAAGATTTATGGGTCAGCAACAGACTGGTGCCGCAAAATCAAAAACATAATAACCCTTAAAACGAACAGCCTATGGGAAAGAAAAATTTGTATGCATTATTGGGCGGACTCTTGCTGACTGCCTGTAGTGGAAGCGGGGCCGGAGATGCCTTGCAGGATTATCTGGATGCCATGCAGAACAAGGACTATGTGGCCTTTGTGGATGGCATGAATTTCAAGAAGCAACCGACTCAGGAACAGAAGGAGCAGTTTGCGGCCCTCATTGGAGAAAAAGCCGAGAAAAATGGAAATGTAGAAGAATATAATGTCGTGGGCGACAGTGTCATTGTGGAAGATTCTTTAGCCATTGTAACTTATGAAGTGGTTTATAAAGACGGTAGCAAAGATTTGGAAAAACAGCCCATGGTAAAGAAAGATGGAAAATGGCTGATGGAAATCGGCAAATAACGCTTTTAGAATTGAATGATAGTTTCTGAAAAAGGGAGTCCGGGAGGACTCCCCTTTTGTATTTTTAAAAGGCAGAATAAAACCGAAAAAAACTAAAAAAGAAAATTGACTTATTATTTTTTACTATCTTTGCCGCCAGCAGGTAGATCTGTATCCCGTTGTGATGTATCTGTTATTCTACACTAAAAAACCCCTTAACTAAACCAGGGCTCCTTTTTAATAGAATCGTGATGATATGAGGTGTAATAGGGAGCTTATACCTTGGAGTATTTTTGTTTTATTTGTCCTGGATTATAAAAACGATTTTAAGCAATACTACCTTGATTTTTTAACAAAAAACTAATGTTTTATTTAATGTGTTATGAACCTATTTTACCTGGATGAGCATAAGGCATGCTCTAATTATTCGAATGCGATACAGGAAGGTTTCATCCATTATCGAGTAGACGCGGGAAAGAGCTATGCGGATGAAAGCAAGAAAGACTGTATCCTATTTCTCCTGAAAGGCAAGATCGCACTGAGGACAGGAGAGAGAAAATCTATGTTAAACTCGGGCGATATGACTTTTATCCAGCGTTATAGCTGGTGTGAATTAGAGTTTCATGAGGAATCCGACATCATTATTGCCTTGTTTGAAAACACAGTAGACAACTGTGAGAATATGAACTTTTCGCGCTTCCTGCCGATGAGAGACCAGATTAAGTATGAGATGCTGCCGATGGATATCCGGAAACAGCTTTATATGTATCTGGAGCTGCTTACCGAATATCTGGATAGTGGAGCCAACTGTATTCATTTTCATGAGATTAAGATGAAGGAACTGTTCTGGCTCATGCGTTTTTACTATTCGAAACTGGAACTGGCCACCTTCTTTTATCCAATGTTGGGAAGCGACTATCATTTTAGAAACAAAGTGTGGAGTAACTACCGTAAGGCAAAGAGTATTAAAGAGTTGGCAGAATTGTGTCATGTGTCTCTGTCATCATTCAAAAAGCAATTTAACAAAGAATTTGATGGACCGGCAGGCCGGTGGATGCACAAGCAGATGAAATCTGCCATTATAAACAAACTGGCTAATGAAAATGCAACGGTAAGCGAGGTGGCTTATTCCTTGAACTTTTCATCGTTGTCGCAGTTCACCCGGTTCTGCAAAAAGAATCTGGGTTGTACGCCGACCGAGTGGCGAAAAGTGAATCTTTTAAGAGAAGATGCGGATTTTCCCGAGGCGTAACCGTAAGGATAAATATTGGAGCTAAAATGGTAATTCCTTTGGAGAAATAACCCCTATATTTGCAAACAGAAGATAGAATGCGATAGATTGTCTGCTCTGAACTGAGGATATCATGAGAATGAATAGATAAGAGTAGGAAAGTACAGGACAAAATGAAAACAAAGATATTATGCGTCTGATACGGGAAAAGGATGCGTAATTACCAATTATTCGATTCAAGAACAAGAAAGTAGTGTAGAAGGAACCAGTAAACCCAGATGTTTCCAATAATAATGAGTTGATGTGTGAGGACAGTAAGGAATATTTATATTCTTTGCTGTCTTCTTGCGTTTTCCAAAGAAAAATGCATCCAGATAAAAAAGGGAAAACAAAAAGGCTGAAATGCTAATTGAATCAGAACTTGCAGGCCTATCTTTGTGGCAGTCTTTATATTGTATTTTAGCACACAAAAGTAAATTAATATGAGTAACGGAAAGAACGGAGAACCACGGGAAAAGTGGAAAATCCTCATGTTCCTTCAAAGAAACGGTCAGAAAACCATAATACTATATGTGACTATTCGTGAATCATGACTGCTACAGGCTTAATTAGGGAGAGACGCGTCATGGCCAGTCGGCCATGACGCGTTGTTTATTCATACCGTCTGCGATAGGCCAGAGGAGATACCGTTTTCTGTTTTTTGAAAAATTTGCAGAAGGCTGCCTGGTCGGAGAAGTTCAGTGTGTCGGCTATCTCGCCTATGGAAATTTTGTTGTCCTCGAGCAGAGCCATGGCATGATGAACGATTTCCTGGCAGATAAAAAAGTAAGGTGTCTTGCCGGTGGTTTCCTTGATGATGCGTGTCAGGTGTTTCTCGGAAATGCAGAGCGTCTGGGCGTAGAAGTTCAACCGGTGCTCCCGGACAGCATGTTCATTGACCAGCTTGAAAAAATTCAGGGTGACAAAGTCCCGTCGGCTGATATACTTGGGAGCATCATCGGCTTCTTTCAGATGCCGGTAGAGAGCATTGCCCAGTTCCAGATTGAAGCTGCGAAAATACAATTCAGCCATTTCACGTTGATAGTAATGGTTCTTGTCGGCAAGGATTTCTTTCAGTTGCTGCAATTGTCTTTGCATCAGAGTCGTTTCCTTTTCTGTAAAGTCCATAATGGGGATGTTCAGCCGTTCCTGAGGATGAATCATGGGGCCCGGCCGTAAGTTTTTCAGGGAAGCGCTGGCAAACTCAAAGGTGGCAAATAAGGCCCATGCCTCCAGATCATTGCTGCAAGAACCTACCAGGAGTGTGGAGGTGTCCAGAAGGTCGACAAGTCCCTGCGTCAGTTCAAAGTTTTTACCGTTAATAGTTACGGACAGACTTCCCTGGCATACAAGCAGAAACAATCTGCTTTTTTCAATGGTGATTCCTTTCAGACGAAAGAAATCGGAAGGAGAAACTAAAAGCACCCAATCGCCCAAAGAACAGGTGGACGGAAATAGATTCGATAATTCTGTTTGTGTCATTCTGTGTTGTTTTTGTTGTGTTACGATGCAAAAATATAAAAATGTCTCTTATTGACAAAACAATGTGACTATTATACAGATGATATGCTAACATTTGCTAACAGGATTCCTTTTAAACAAATGTTTGGCTCTTTTGGACAAGATATGTCTTTGATACATGGGGTAATTTTGCGCTACAACAAAGCAAAATCAAAATAAAATGAAGATCAAAACATTTATTCTTGTATCCAGCTTATGCGGAGGACTGTTGTTTTCCGGATGTCAGCAAAAAGTCCAGCAGCAGGCTGCGACGGGGGATTATCCACTGATGACTTTAAAAAAGGAAGATCGTCAGCTTTCCGTGAAATATTCTGCGGTGATTGAAGGACGTCAGGATGTGGAGGTACGTCCACAGGTTTCGGGAACGATAACCAAGGTGTGCGTGGATGAGGGAGCACAAGTGCGTAAAGGACAAGTGCTTTTTATCATCGATCAGGTACCTTATCGGGCTGCTCTTCAGAAGGCTGAGGCGTCTGTTGCTACGGCTGAGGCCAATGTGGCCACTGCCAAACAGAATCTGGAGGGTAAGGAACTTCTGTATCAGGGCAAGGTTGTTTCTGATTTTGAGTTGCGTACTGCCCGGAATGAATACAAAAGTGCTGTGGCTTCTTTGAAACAGGCAAAGGCTGAACTGGATGATGCCCGGAATAATCTGTCTTATACAGAGGTAAAAAGTCCGGTGGACGGCTATGCCGGCATGACTTCTTACCGTGTGGGTGCTTTGGTCAGCGCTTCGATGACCGATCCTTTGATTACCGTTTCTGACAATTCAGAGATGTATGCCTATTTTTCATTGACAGAAAAGCAGGTGCTTTCCCTGACAGCCGAGTACGGTTCTTTGGCGGAGGCTTTGAAATCTTTTCCCGACGTATCTCTGGAACTGAACGACGGTTCGGTATACGAACAGAAAGGCCGGGTGGACGTAATCAGCGGCATTGTGGACAAGACAACCGGAACCGTGCGTCTGCGTGCAGTGTTTGCCAATCCCGGCAAGCGTTTGTTGAGCGGCGGACAAGCCAATGTGATAGTGCCTTATGAACGGAAACAGAGTCTGATTATTCCTCAGGAGGCCACTTATGAGATTCAGGACCGTATTTTTGCTTTTAAAGTGATAGACGGAAAAGCTGTCTCTATTCCGATAGAAGTGTTCCGCATCAATGACGGAAAGGAATATGTGGTGGAATCCGGACTGAAGGCCGGAGATGTGATTGTGGCCGAAGGAGCCGGTTTGCTGAAAGACGGTATGCCGGTTACTTCCGGAGCGGGAACTGCTGACAACAAGAACGAAAAGAAATAGGAGGGCACGTTATGAATCTGAAACATTTTATTGACCGGCCGATCCTTTCCATCGTGATTTCCGTGGTGATTCTGGTTGCCGGACTGATCGGACTCTATGCCTTGTCCGTAGAGCAGTATCCTGATATTGCCCCGCCTACCATCCGTGTTTCTACCACCTATAGCGGTGCCAATGCCGAAGCGGTGCAGAAGAGTGTGATTGTTCCTCTGGAAGAGGCGATTAATGGTGTGGAGAACATGACTTACATGACCTCTACGGCCAGTAATACCGGTAGTGCTGAGATTACGGTATATTTTAAGCAGGGAACCGATCCGGATATGGCTGCGGTGAACGTGCAGAACAAAGTTTCTACAGCCACCTCTCTGCTGCCGGCTGAGGTAACCAAGGTGGGAGTAACCACCATGAAGCGTCAGAGCAGTACGTTGATGATCTTTGGCCTGTATAGTCCGAACGGGACGTATGATGAAAATTTCCTGACCAATTATCTGACTATTAATGTAAAGCCACAGATTCAGCGTATTAGTGGTGTGGGAGAAGTAAACGTTATGGGTGGCGACTACGCCATGCGTATCTGGCTGAAGCCTGATGTGATGGCACAATATGAGCTGGAACCGTCGGATGTAGAGGCGGCTTTGGCCAGCCAGAATATTGAGGCCTCTACCGGATCCATCGGCGAAGATTCGAAAAATGTGTATCAGTATACACTGAAATACCGTGGACGATTGGAAACAGAAGAAGAGTTTGAGGAAATAGTTATCAAGTCATTCAGTGACGGACGAGTACTGAAACTCAAGGATGTGGCCGATGTGGAACTGGGAGCACAAAGTTATTCCTATACGGGAAGTGTGAACGGAGCACCCGGAACCACCTGTATGATTAATCAGATGGCCGGAACAAATGCCAATGAGATTATTACCGATATCAACTCTTATCTGGAAGAACTGAAAAAGGATTTGCCGGAAGATATGGAGATTGTGGAACTGATGAGTACCAAGAACTTTCTGGATGCTTCCATCAATGAGGTGATCAAAACACTCATCGAGGCCATTATCCTGGTGGTGCTGGTGGTATACATCTTCTTGCAGAATCCACGGTCTACGCTGATTCCGACCATCAGTATCTTCGTGTCGCTGATCGGAACGTTTGCCGTGCTCTATATTGCCGGCTTCAGTATCAATCTGTTGACTTTGTTCGCATTAGTGTTGGCTATCGGAACGATTGTGGATGATGCCATCATTGTGGTGGAGGCGGTACAGACGAGGTTTGACGAAGGATACCGCTCTCCTTATAAGGCGACCATTGATGCCATGAGCGGCATTACCTCGGCCATTGTAAGTTCTACATTGGTGTTTATGGCCGTATTCGTGCCCGTGTCCTTTATGGGCGGAACCTCTGGAGTGTTCTACACTCAGTTCGGTATTACTATGGCCGTGGCAGTCGGTATCTCGGCAATCAACGCCCTGACACTTTCTCCTGCCTTGTGTGCCCTGATTCTGAGGCCTAACGAGATTCTGGTAGATGGCAAGAAGCCGGAATTTTCAACCCGCTTCCGTATGGCTTTTGACAGTGCCTTCAAGCGAATCGTCAATAAATACAAGTCCGGAGTAAAAGTCTTTGTAAAGCATAAATGGCTAGCTTGGGCTTCGCTCGGTTTGGCGGCTTTTGCCCTTTTCTATTTGATGAATACTTCCAAAACGAGTCTGGTACCGTCAGAAGATACCGGTTCTATATTTATCAGTCTGGATGCTCCAGCAGGTAGTACGCTTTCTGAAACAGCGGAAATCATGGGTAAGGTAGAAAAAGAACTTCAGGAAATTCCGCAAATAGAGAACTTTAACAAAGTGGCCGGTTTCGGTATGGGCTCCGGTAGTGGCGCGTCACACGGTATGTTCATTGTCAAACTCAAGCATTGGGACGAGCGCCCAGGCGAAGAAAATAGCGTAGATGCGGTTTCCGAAGAGATTTACCGTCGTACGGCCCATATTAAGAATGCCAGTATTTTCGTGTTTTCCCCGCCAATGATTTCCGGATATGGTACGGGTAACAGCTTCGAGCTCTATTTGCAGGACCGTGGCGGTAAGGGTATTGAAGCTTTGAGTCAGGTAACCAATGATTTTCTGGATGCCCTGAACAAACGTCCGGAGATACAGAGAGCCTTTACTTCGTTCAGTGCCAACTTCCCGCAGTACCGGGTGGATGTGGATGAGGCTCAGTGCCAGCGTGCCGGAACAACAACCGAAGAAGTGTTGAATGTGCTTTCAGGCTATTTCGGCAGTATCTATGCTTCGAACTTCAACCGGTTCACAAAACTTTATCGGGTAATTATCCAGGCTCCGTCCGATGAACGAAAAAACATGCAGTCTTTGGATAATATTTATGTCAAGACAAACGGTGGCATGACACCGGTAAGCCAGTTTGTGAAGCTGACCAAGACCTATGGTTCTGAGTCATTGACCCGATTCAATATGTTTACCTCAATCAACGTACAGGGTATGCCTGCCGAGGGATACAGTTCGGGCGATGTGATCAATGCCGTGAACGAAGTGGCCCAACAGACCTTGCCTACCGGATACGGTTATGAGTTTTCGGGTATGACCCGTGAGGAAGAGCAGATGGCCAATTCTCACGATACGGTGATTATCTACAGTATCTGTATTCTGTTTATTTATCTGATTCTATGTGCTCTATATGAAAGTCTGTTCATTCCGATGGCAGTTATCCTGTCGGTTCCGTTCGGACTTATGGGCAGTTTCTTCTTTGCCCGCATGTGGGGAATTGAGAACAATATCTATCTGCAAACGGGATTGATCATGCTGATCGGTCTGTTGTCGAAGACCGCCATTCTGCTTACGGAATATGCCAGTGAGCGGCGCAAGGCAGGAATGTCCTTGTCGCAGGCAGCTATGAGTGCCGCTTCCGTACGTTTGCGTCCGATTCTGATGACCGCCTTGACCATGGTCTTCGGATTGCTGCCGCTGATGTTTGCTTCGGGAGTTGGAGCTAACGGAAACCGCTCGCTGGGTGTCGGTGCTGTAGGAGGAATGATTATCGGTACTATAGCTCTGCTGTTTGTAACACCTGCTTTCTTCATTGTGTTCCAATACATTGAGGAGCGGGTAATGGGTAAACGAAAACAAGATAGAACATGATGAGAAAAATCATTTATATGCTGATGTGTCCGTTGCTGCTGGGCAGCTGTCACATCTACCGGAACTATGAGCGTCCGGAAGGATTGCCCGTTGACAGTCTTTATCGCGAACCGGTGGCGCAAAACGATACGGTTTCTTTGGGAGATTTGCCGTGGGAAGAGCTGTTTCAGGATGCCAAACTTCAGGAACTGATTACTTATGGACTGGAGCATAACACAGATATGCAGACGGCTCTGCTTCGGGTGGATCAGGCACAGAGCCAACTCAAGGCAGCTCGTTTGTCTTTCCTTCCGTCGCTTACTCTGTCGCCTCAGGGTGCGGTGAACCGTACAGACGGTGGAGCTACGGTGAAGACCTATGAATTGCCGTTGCAGGCCAGTTGGGAGGTGGATTTGTTCGGCAATCTGCGTAATGCCAAACAGGCCACTAAGGCTACTCTTCTGCAACAGGAAGCCTATCGTCAGGCCGTCCGTTCGGAACTGATTTCTACCATAGCCAATGATTATTATACGCTGCTGATGCTGGATGAGCAGATTCAAATCAGCAAGGAAACCTTGGAGGTATGGCAGGAGCAGGTACGTACCATGGAACTTCGTCTGCAAGTGGGAGAGGAGACCGAGAATGCGGTGACTCAGGCCCGAGCCAGTCTTTACGAACTGGAAGCCAGTTACAATGATTTGCTGCGTCAGCAGCGCGAAGCTGAGAATGCCTTATGCACTTTGTTGGGCACGACTTATCGTTCTGTTGAGCGTACCAAACTGGAGATGCAATCCTTTTCGGACAGTCTGCAAACGGGAGTGCCTTTGCGTTTGCTTTCCCATCGTCCCGATGTTGTCCAGGCAGAAATGACCTTGGCCAATGCTTACTATACAACCAATCAGGCCCGTTCGGCTTTTTATCCGAATCTTACTCTTTCGGGCAGTGCCGGATGGACTAACTCGCTGGGCGAGGCAGTCCGGAATCCCGGTGGGTGGATTCTCTCAGCCCTGGCCTCGTTGACACAGCCAATCTTTAATCGTGGAAAACTGATCTCCAATCTGCGTGTCTCGAAAGACGAAGAACAGATCGCTTTGTTGAATTACAAACAGGCCTTGTTACAGGCCGGTCAGGAGGTGAACGATGCACTTTATGCTGTCAGTTCGGCCAAAATCTCTTTGGACAAGCACAGCCGACAATGTGAGGAACTGAACCGAAGCGTGCAGACAGCGGAAATGCTTTACAAGACAAACAATGCCACCTATCTGGAAGTGCTTACCGCGCGCCAGTCATTGTTGTCCGCCCGCTTGAATGTGGTACAGGATCAGTTTACGTATTGCCAATCGGTGATCAATCTTTATAAAGCCCTGGGTGGGGGCAGTGTCTAATGGCTCAAGCAAGCAAACATACATAAATCTATTAAATCTATTAAATGAACAAATGGCGCCCGTGTGGGATGTGAATCCAGCCGGAACGCCATTTGTTTTTATTTATTTTTTGACCTTTACGAATTTGGCCAGATATCCACCTCCTGAAAGCAGATGAATTTTCAGGTTACGGTCTGACTTTGTTTTCTGTTCATTCATGACAATTTCCTTTCGTCCTTTGTCGGTGGCAAAGGTGACCTGATAAGTGCCTTTTTCTAAAAAATCCAGCTTGCAGGACAGTTGTTTTTCTTCTTCTCCATTCAAGATAGCCAGATACCATACATCCCCTTTGCGACGGGCTATGGCGGCCAGTTTGCCGATCTCACTTTGTGACAAGACATAACTTTCGTCCCATTCTACCGGTACTTCTTCGATGAACTGCCGTCCGGGGCATGTCAACATATCTTCCATGTCGGCTGCCATAATCAGCATGGGTGAGGTAAACATATATATAGATGCCAATTGATGGGTGAAGGTAACTGATGGCGGACAGAAACCTCTAAAATTCAGAGGAGTATAATCCGCCGGTCCGGCCAGCCATCGGGTAAAGGGAAGTACTGTGTTGTGGTATGGCCAGGCTGGTCCCGGAGCCCAGGACTGTTCGCCTCCGACGCATTCCAACCCTCGGACAGCTTCTTTTGCCAGCAGGTTGGGATAGGTATAGGAATCTCCGGTAGGCTTATTGACTCCGTGGAAGACAACCATCAGTTCTTCTCGGGCGGCATCCTGCAAGATTTTTTCCATCAGATTCACGGTATACAGGTTTTCTGTATGAAAGAAATCAATTTTCAGTCCCTTAACGCCGATTTCTGCACACTTTTTCATGAAATTCTTACGTTCCATTGGATCATTCAAACCAAGATCTTTAGCATTTCCGGTACGTGGAGACGATGGTCTCCATACCCATATATCTATATTTTTGCTTCGGGCATAGTTCACCAGGTCCGACAGAAAATCCCATTTGGTTTTGCCTTTTCCGTTAGGCTCCGTTTCCGGCCACCATTCCCAACCATCGTCTACCACGACCGATTGCAAACCCAGTTCCGCTGCACCGTCTACATATTTCTTGTGGTTGGCAACGCTGAGCCGGTTTGGACCTTCTACCAGCCAGGTAAATATGGAGCGTCCAGGTTTGATCCATTCTGTATCGGCTCCTTCAGGGAACAAATCCGGATTCGGCTGGTCGGATACATTGGCTATGATTTTATTATTCACCAGATTATTCAGGTTTTCTGCCAGCATCAGGATTCTCCAGGGAGTTCTGATTTCTCCTTTCTCGGAATCCGGATAAACGATCCAGGGCACATTTCTTACGGCTTCATGATAATAACGTCCGGCCGGAAGTCCTGTCATAGTTCCCGTTTCCAGATGTCCTTTGTTCTCTACATAGCCAAAGCGTACTCTGTTTTCCGGTTCGCCAAACAATACCGCTCCATGATAGTGAAACAGATTTGCTTCAGTGACAGCTGCATAAGTACCGTCAGGCAAACGGAAGGTTGCAGGCGGAGCCAGCAATTCACCGGAAATCTGATTTACCGGCCGTTCCTGGTATGCTTGAATCCAGCCGTATTGAAAGGGGCTGCTGGCATACCATACCTTGGTGTCCTGAGGAAAGGTAAAAGCAGTTTTTTCCTCGTAAACACACCGCGGACCGTTTGCCGGAATCCGGTATCGGAAAGCGATGCCGTCATCAGACTCTCTGATATCCAGATAAAGAGTGGAACCGTCTTTATGTTTTATTTCATAACATTTGATACCGTTGTCCGAAGAAATCAAGGATGGAACACTGGCCAGTTCCTGTCCTAAGACACGGTTATCTATATTCAGCCCTAAAGGCGAAGATGGAATGACAGTCTTTTCATGAAAGCGAACCTCAAAAGAAAGCCGTTTCTTTTCGTGCA
>ULRE01051933.1_pt1 | contig 19424 bp, 16 predicted proteins | sample 1955141 | NCBI WGS metagenome assembly ULRE01 (sample SAMEA4835674, study PRJEB28245) | human gut metagenome | biome: gut microbiome; material: fecal sample | place: Denmark | collected 2008
TACTTCTTACCGAAAATGCTGCATCGCAGTTACCGTTAACACCATCACGATGAAGAAGGAAAGCGACACTGTCTTCTCCTCCATCATCGTCCCTCAGCGCATAGACAACCGCCAGCCTCTGATAGAAGTTCTTACCAGCAATGTCTCTTATCTGATGGAAAGCCGTTTCGTCTTCCGTTCCGGCATCCAGCATTCCGTCAACATCATCCTTGACAGCGACCCTGCCAAAGTCAAAATCGAGATCGGCGGCGAGATCCAAGGCTGGAACTAGCCTCCACCGGGTGCGGAAACGCCTCTTTCGCACCCGTATAAACCAAAAACAATATACCCGGGTGCAAGATGCCTTCATTTGCCCCGGGTACTTTTTGTCTGTGGCATTGCCTCACGGCCGTGGTTTGCAAAGAGATGAGTTTCGCCATGGAATAATCGGACAAAAAACCACAGAGCTCCCCACTCTCGAATTTTACCACATGTGCGTCTCCAACCACATTGAGAAAAATTTGTCATACACTTCGTACACGCCCTTGTCGTTGGTCACAATCTGCCGGTCAACCAGTGACTTGATGGCAGTCTGAACGGTCGAAGGACTCTGAAGCGCATATTTCTTCACAAACTTACCGCTGGTTATCGCAGTGGCCTTCTTCTCTCTGTTGATTGCCATAAGGAGTTCCTTTTGCCTTCCGGTCAACTGATAAAGAAGATCACTGTATATGCTGCTGTTCTCATCGATTATGCTTTTAACAGCGACATCAACCATATTCAGTGTGCAGTCCGCGCCTTCCGGCGTGTCAGAAAACAACCTATTCATTACCCGCTGCATAAACCAGGTCACGCCTTCAAACTTTTTGTAAACATATTCGGGAACTTCACGCTCGACACTCTTGCCATATCGACCAAACAACGACTGTGAGAAATCGGCGTATGCATCACAAGGAAGGCTCTCCAGGCTCATTGCCGTCGTCGAAGCATAGAATGGCCTTGCAGGCGATATGAACATTTCCGAAAGAAGGTGCCTTGATGATCCCGAAAACACCCATACAGTGTTTTTACACCTCTGAATAAGTGTACGCAACACCGCCTCGACATTCTTTTCCGGATAAAACACGATCTGTTGGAACTCATCTATGGCGACAATATTCGGCCTGTCAGATTCACTGAGGTACTTGAATATTTGATCCAAGGAATATGACGGTTCCTCAGAGCGTGACGGTTCTATGCTCCAATTTGGATTTCCCATAATGTCCACAGACATCACAGGACGCAAAGACGACACCGTCTTCACAAACCGGGACAACGCTTTCTGGCCACGAGGCATCAACTGCGACAGTATCGCCTTGCCCATAGAGAACACAAGATCCTGCAGATTGCTTGTCGCATAGATGTCAATCAGAAAAGTGTTGTACTCTTCCGCAACCTCCGCCTGACCGAAGCTGTGCATCAGGAGTCCGGTCTTTCCCATCCTGCGTGGTGACATCAACACCACATTATTCCCGTTCTGAAGCAGTCCCGTCAAAGATTCGGTCTCTTGTACACGGTCACAGAAATATTCCGGACCCTCATAACCATAAGTAATGAATGGATTCTTTAGCATAGTATCTTATTCAATCTTGACAAAGATAGCATATTAGCCCATAATACGCAATCAACATTACGTTTTTTACGTATAGTTATCCGCAAGCTTGATCCAAGTGGCATTTCGTAATAACGCCTGCTGAGCCGCCTATCCGGATTTTACAAAACACTTTCAACCGTGCCGCCTCTGCACCACACTCAGGCGGCATATTCACTGAAAATCCCCTTCCCTATCGGGCCACATTTTCAGGGGCATCCAGTCCCCAACCACACCAAAAGCACTATGCTATGAAAGCGATTTGTAAGATCACGTTGAATCAGACTCTGACTTTTTCAAATGGCTCGGCAAACATGAACCTGAATGAACTTGATTCAGACTAAGTTTCTTCCCACTTTTGCAAAGATAAAAACAAACAAGTCACCTTAAGGTGAGAACATTTTATTTGTAATCCTATTGATATGAGCGAAAAGAATTATTGGTGCTACAGGATATGCAATGACCAGTGCACCTTTTTCTATGATGAACTAATGAAAGGCAGATTGAGACAAGGTTGGGGGTATGAAGAAGCACATGATCTCAGACTCGACCCACAGGATCCTGGTGTCAGAAGGAATCTCCCGATTTACAACAATGTAAAAAAGGGGGACATTCTACTGATTCCACATATTCCAAACTGGGACTCCATCTCTATTGCCGAGGCCACCGAGGACTTCAATATAGGTTACAGATTTGAAATCAATCCTGTCCTTGAAGATTTCGGACACATCTTCCCGGCGCATTTCATAAAATCCTTCGACAGGCACAACCTTTATGTGGCATCCGGAATCAGAAGTACTTTCAGGAACCTCTCAAGGTTTTGGAATGTAAGTTACCTTGGAGAAGAGATTGAATCCCTCATTCAAAACCCAAATGAACTGGACGAGACATCATCGGTTGAGGACAGGGTCTCATCCATCATTAATTCCACATTCGCGGAATTATTCAATGAAAGAAAGTTCTCGGAAGAACTGTTCTCACATCTAAATAAGCATCTACAAAAAGCTGAATGGGAGACAGCTCTTGTGTTTGGGCTTAAACAATTATTCCCTGAATACATCATTGAACGTGTAGGAGGCAAAGCGGAAGCAGAACATGGAACCGATGTTTTGATCAAGATGCCAAGCCTCATTCATGACAAGTTCTACGCTGTCGCGATTCAGGTGAAGGACTATTATGACACTGTAGGTACAGATGTAATATACCAAATAGACAAAGCGGATGACAAATATTTCGACAACTGCGTAATTATTGACAAGATTGTTCTTCTAACAAACGCCAAAAGTTCCGACAACACAGAACTGGTAGAGGAGTGCAAAAAGCACCGGATCACAGTCATATTCAAGGACACTGTCACTGAAATATTCTGCCGCATCGCAAAGAGCAAAATCAAACTGGATCAAAAATTCTGATGAATATGAAACGCACACTTTCTTTTGTAATCATTTGTGTAGCCTGTGTTGCAACCGCTTTCGCACAGAAGCCGGACAGGGCCAAGACAGAACTGAACAATATACTGCTGATAAACGATTATAGATATGTATATAGCACAGCGGCATATAAACTATGGCTACTGATGGATCTCACTTTGGATGACATTGATGGGAAAGCCGTCACTATCACAGAAACCGATTACACTCAGAAATTCGGCAAATCTGTCCTCTGCGATTCTCACAAAGTCTATGACTTGGTAAGACCGCTGGAAGATAACAAGATTCTTATAGATGAGATTCTATATACAAAATCCGTCACGGACTCATTGGTCAGAGTCTCAGACATAGCCTGCTCGTACGACAAACCGTATGACGGAATATCCTATACGTACCTTAAACAAAATTCCAAAGGTAGCAAGGTATGGAACGAATATAACACAGATGGCGAATTGTGGTTTACCATTTCAAAAGCCATCGACAGCAACGGCAGAATAACAGAGTTATTCAACAAAAATGTATCGTACAATTTGAATAACCGGATCGCACGGATATGGAACCGCGAGTTTTCCGACGAATTCAAATGGAACGACTCATATTTGTCCTCACATGAAATTTTCGGAGCTATACTCGCCAGCGAAACAATAATAACAACCAGACCTGATTACAAGCGGACGCTCTATGCAAGAATAGATGAAGTCAAGGACAACCACTGGTCAGTCGTTACTTTTTTCAAAAAGGAGGATGACCAGATGCTGCCATATAAAAAAGTTGAAAGAATGATAAAAAAGCCAGAGAGCAAAGATGATTATGGATGGATCAGACAGTATCTCCAACCTGCTGAAGGCACTCAAGTATCTGACATCTCAAAGATAGAGTTAAACAACATCAAACTACTTAACTACTTTACATCCATAAATAATGATAATGAACTACTTGCTTTGATGGAACTAACGCAAAATGATATTGAAGGAAAAGATGTCAGAATAATCGAGACCAGACCAAACCGTGAAGAAGGAATAGAATATGATTTAGTCAAACCGCTGGGCAACGGTTCCATGCGGATTGGTCATATTGTCAGATTCACCGATAATCCAGACTCCTTGCTCTGGGTATCATTCCCAAGACGGGGCACGGACAAAGACCCATTCCACACTGATTTCGATGTGCCATACTCTGAAATAGATGATATTCTCCTCATCGATAAAACAGAAGATGGAAGAAAAAACATTACTTTTTACCAGTATAGCAATAGCGGAAGAATGCATAAAGACGAAAACAAAGATGATGTAACATTTGACAAAAATGGAAGAATAATCCGTTTTGGCGATGTCCTTGTTCGATATGATGATAATAATAACATTTGGAAAACCTATTATATTCATAATAATGATGCGAATGTCTTCACAATACGGCCAAAGGATACGTTCATCAATAATGAAAAGATTCTCACATCCAACAAAATTGAAAAGATTATTGAATATGGGAGTGATCCAACCTATGCACAGGTAACAGAGATGAAAGACAATCATTGGTCTGCCATAACCATCTATAATAAACAAGGTGAGCAGTTCTATCCACGACTATATATCAAACGTAACATCTATGTACCGGAACCAACTGTTCAGCAAGCTGAAGATGGAAATGATAGCAAGGCGACTGACGAGCAAACGAAAGGGAAAAAGAAGAGTCTAAAATCATCCGCCGCCAAAGCATTGAGCCGATTCACACAATTATTGACCGAATAAGAATCAAACATCGCCAAACCTTCCATAATAGATTAGGTCTTGTAAAAAACAGAGAATATGAAAAAAATAATCCTGATGGCTTGGTCCATCACAGCATTACTTACCAGCTGCGACAGTGAATTGCAATTGCAGAAAAAGTGGATCTACGAAAGGATTCCGGACAAGGTGTGGTGTCAAACCACATACGACAGTTTGGAGAATGACTACAAAAGACTTTGCGAAGCTATGACGAGATATGAGTCAGACGCAATCGCGAAATTCGAGGATGAGGGCGATCTGGAAGATCTTGGCTCTTTATATGTCGCCCAATTGTTTGGGCTGGAGGATCTGTACCTACTTTCAGGAGCAAGTAATAATCAGGGGAAAATCAGAGAAAAAGTCATCGCAAAGTATAAAGAACATTGCAGCACGGTCATCAGGAATCTAAATAATGATTTCGGTCGCTGTTTGGCACTCAGGGACAGTTCCATCGGAGCCCAGGACACATACTATCTCTGCGAGCGGTTGCTTGGAGTCCCGGACAGCATCCCAAAAATCTCACGAGAGGAGCAATATGAGATGATTTTGACTAATGCCAGCGCTATCATTCAGGAAATCAAGCACCCTACGATATCACATTGTGACTACAACAAAGAAAAGAAATTGTGGACAGTGCGCATGGATAACGCAAATAATCAATACGTTATGTTCCATGAAAGGGATGATATGGAGTATGATGTCACTTTCGGCAGTATACTTGATGCCAATGGTGAACCTAACGCTTCTAAGCAAATACGAGTGACACTAAAGGAAAAGGCCATACCGACAAATGCTGTTGATAAAGTCCGTTCAAATAAAAAGTTCGTCCCATGCAAAAAGCCTACTATAGAGATGTCTTATGGGTTGTGGAAAACAGACATCATAGATGATGAGGTACAGGAATTATACATTACAAAGGATTATGTCCAACGCTGGTATGATGCCAACAAAGTTGCAGAAAAGAATGGTATAGAGTATGCCGGACTATATAACGGCAAAACAGTATATGAAGTAGACAGGGAACTCTGGGAACTGTCGAAAGAAGGAATTTATCAAATCTGTGATGACGAATACTCCTACTGTGAATATCTTATGGATGAATCAAAGACCTTCATGGTGGACAAATACGACTCCAAGAGGCGCTATTATAAAGTATTGTAAGTCTAAGTAATTTAATAACTCACACATAATGAGCAAAAGCTTTTTCAGCACTTATTTCTTTGATGCCATTGGGCATCATTACGCAGATTTCAAGGGGAAGAGCAGCAGGAAGGAATTCTGGCTGTTCGTACTTTGTAATTTCATAATTGCCCTTGCGGCGAGTCTGCTCGGCTCGCTCATCAACCTGTTGGTCGGGCGGCCATCTCGCTGCTGCTCGGGCTCGCTCTGTTCATCCCGACGCTCGCTTTGTACGTCAGGAGGATGCACGACATCGGCAAGAGCGGATGGTGGGTGCTCATCTCGATGGTTCCGCTGGTCGGAGCGATCTGGTTCTTTGTCCTTCTCTGCAAGAAGGGCGAGAGCGACGGAGCCAAGTCAAAATGGAACTGGCTCGACACTGTAATTATGGTGATTGTCGGACTCTGTTTCATCGCGTTGCCTGTTTCGTCCATGCTGGGACACAAAGCGTCATCATCGCTGTTTGACGGCATCGAGGAAAATCTAAATGATATGGATGACACAGACTCAGAATATGGCGAAATTGACAGTTCTGACGAATATGACATAGGTTCGGATAATGAATATCAATCACCTGTAACCGCAACACCGCAATCAGCGCACAAATCAGCAAATGCCCCATCCGACACTTCGGTTACCTCTGATGCCATATTTTACTGTAGCAACACTGGCGAGGAAGTGGAATTTGAATATGGCTATGAGCCATTCACCTATGGTGATTTTGTTCTTCTTTCAGGATACAATGGTGCGCTTGGATGGTATTCCGGGAACAATGTTGTGTCTTATGAGAGATCCTCCGGCACTTATAATTATGTATGTTATGGACACCAAGTGATTATCTATTCCCCGATGGTCATCAGTCTCAAAAAGAATATTGTCAAAGAAGGTGAATGCGAAGCCGAAGATGAATGGGTATACATGTATGAATATTACAGTGGCACCACCAACAACGAATTGAATACAAATGTTTATTCCGGCACCATTGGAAAGTACGGTATTACGATGGAACTTGCTTTTGACCCTAATGTTCCCAAAGCTATAGGCACCTACTACTACAATCGTAATGGTGAGAACAACAGACTGATTGTATTCGGGGACATCTCTCCAAACGGGACTTTGGTGTTGAATGCTTACGACGAACAATTTTACAATACGCCGAGCGAGACAATGGTTTTGACTGGCAGTGAAGACGGATACACCGGTTATTGGGAACGACCTAACAAAGACAAAATGGAAGTGTCGTTATGGAAAAAATATCAGAAAAATCCTTCTTAACAAGTTTTGTTTTTTATGAGCCATAGACCTTCATGGTGGACAAATACAACCCCAAGAGACGCTATTATATAATATTGTAAGTCTATTAATTAATATTATCGATATGGAAACTCAAACCGTAAATTTCAAAGCCAAGGAATTAACCGTATGGCAGAAAATCGCTCAATTCACCATAAATATTCCGAAAGCCAGAATGCTTGAAGAATTTGCGTTTGATGGTCAAAATGTGACTGTTAAGACGAAGAAAGGGAAGACCTTCACGGCTCCGCTGGCTGACACAAAAGTAAGAATTCAGGAAGATCAGTACAACCGCAAAGAGTTCTTCCTTTATCACGGGGAAGATAAAGTCATAATCAAGGAAGTCGGCTGGATGCTTACTGACGAAGAGTGGGATAAGGTTAAAGAGATACTGGAATCCGCTCCAAACACAGGGGAAACGAATATGAGTAAAGCCACCAAGGTGTTAGAAAAGGTAAAAGACACTTTGGAACTATTCTCTTAATCACTTTTGAAATGTCATCAATTCAATAATTCTAATACAATGGATGAAAACAACGTAACGACCGCAAGCGGCCAACAGGGGACAGCAATATATGTGAATGTTCCCCCTCCTCAAAAATCGAACGGTGTGGGTACAGCAGGATTCGTGATATCTTTGATTTGTCTGCTGTTCAGTTGGGTCCCAGGATTAAGTTGGATTCTTTGGCTGATCGGGCTGATTCTATCCTTTGTCGGGGTATTCAAGACACCGCGTGGACTTGCTATCACCGGCCTGATAATATCATGTTTCGACCTGATAATGATACTTGTAGTAATTTCGGCGATTGCCTCAGTGCTTGCGTTAATCTAAATCACAAAAGCACAATTGACAATATTCTCACAATAACATCCACACACACAATGAACAAAGGTTTTTTCAGCACTTATTTCTTTGATGCCATCGGGCATCATTATGCGGACTTCAAAGGGAAGAGCAGCAGGAAGGAATTCTGGCTGTTCGTACTTTGTAATTTCCTGATAGCAATCGCGGCGAGTCTGCTCGGTTCTCTCATCAATCCGTTGGTCGGGGCGGCAATATCGCTGCTGCTCGGACTCGCACTGTTCATCCCAACGCTGGCTTTGTACGTCAGGAGGATGCACGACATAGGCAAGAGCGGATGGTGGATACTCATCTCGATGGTTCCTCTGGTCGGGGCGATCTGGTTTCTGGTTCTTCTCTGCAAGAAGGGCGAGAGCGACGGAGCCAAGTCAAAATGGAACTGGCTTGATACGGTGATAATGGTGATTGTCGGGCTCAGCGTCATCGCGTTGCCGGTTTCGTCCATGCTGGGCCACAAAGCATCATCATCGCTGTTTGACAGCATCGAGGAGGGGCTTGAAGATTTTGAAATACCCGATGATGCTATTTCCGAAGAGACCGATGAACTTTCAGATGCCACAGATGTTGCGAGTTATTCCAAAATCAAAACTGGGGAAGGAAAGACGTTCTACATATACGGAGACCCCGAATTTGCTTACAGCAATGACTTGGAGTACTGTTTTATCGTTGGAACCGACAAGAAAAGTGATGTTATAGGTCAAAGTGAACAGAAAGGTGACCAAACGATACTTGTAACAGATAACCCGCAAAATACTGATGAACTAAACCCTCTGCTTTCTGAATCTCAGATATATTCAACATATCAGATTTCTAAAGGTAAGACATATTTCCAACTTTACCCGTCATCCATATTTCCAAAGATTCTATATTTCAATTTTACCATTTACAATGGTAATGGCGATGATATGATAGGGTACTATGGAAGAACTGACGTAAAAACCAAAGAGTTCTGCTTATTCAGAGGCAAAGTAATCGGGATGATTGAAGACGGCTCATACAAAGGATGTTTTCTTATGATAGACGATGATAATGCCAAAATCTGTCTACAATCATGCTTTATAACTGATGAAGAAAATGAGGCCGAAACATCATTTGACATATCTGATTATTTTGAAGGGAAGACTAAATACGATCTGCTCGATGAGGATTTCAAAGATACCGTCATCGAATGGCTTGAGGCCCAATAGCAAGGATCGCGGCCAAACATCAATGAACTGATGTTTGAATATTCCCTGAACCGGAGTGCCTCAAGCCTCCGGTTTTTCGTATCTACCTGGTGCAGTGCAGGTTCATAGACAAAAAAAAGGAACAATAAACCACCATGTTTCAATTCCAACACATTCATGAGACAAGAGTAACATGAACCTGAATGAACTTGATATTCATAATTCTAAAGTAGACCTTTGCAAAGAAATACTTACATGAAATCAAGTAGCAATAACATCTTTACAAATCATACTAAATCAATTTTCTGAATATGAGAGTATTATCCATCATCGGCATTATTGTTTTCAGTGTACTGGGATATCTTTTTGTTGTTGGCTATGCGGAAATCGAACCTTTCATCAATGACCTCAACTCTATCGGGGAACTCGCATCTATATTCGATGCGGGGGAAAACATCTCTGACTTTACGGAATCCATTGATGCGGTCTTCGGATTATCTTTTATCGCCTGCATATTCGGATTCATTCTTTCCGTTGTCGGGTGCTTCGCTCCGGGAAAGAAGATTGTCTATGTGGAGCGTGTGAAAGAAGTTCCTAGTCAACAATGACAATCTGAGTGTCGGGGTCGCAGACCAGTGATAGGCTTGATTTCTGGGCGGCGGTGAGGTAGAGGGTCTTGATCGGAGAGCCGGACAGGTATGCCTCCTTCAGGGCCGGGTTGTGGGAAAGGTCAAGCGACACCAAGGATGTATTCTGAGCATAGAGCGACACCAAGACCGGACAATCACGGAGATCGAGAGTTTTCACAGAGGTGTTGTCGCAGACCAACACTGTGAGAGAGACCTGCTTGGAAAGATCCAGCTCCGTCAAGAGACCCTGGCTCGAGACATCCAGACCTTTAAGCGACGTGAACATCCCGATTCCATAGAGCGATGCTATTCCGGAATATTCATCCGACGGGATATTCATGGACTCGACTTCCGCCGCCTCCGCCAAAGAGACAAAAGAGTCATAGTTGAAGTCGTAGTTGTCGAGGATAAACCGCTTGAAAACCTTGTCCTCTATGCGGGGAGTGTAGACAATCTCGACAGATTCAGGAATATGCCTGTGCTGGCCGAGGTTGACATTGATACCATCAATCTCATGTCCTTCAAGCAGTTCCAGACGCTTAAGGCTTTTGCAGAGGCAGTGGAGCTCGGAAAGTTTCGGATTCGTGTTCAGATCCAGGAAGGAGAGATCGTCACAACCATCAAGGTCAAGAGTCCTCAACTTGACATTATAGCGCAAGTTCAAAGAACGAATAGGACTTCCGGCGCAGTCAAGGAGTTCCAGATCAGAGAGCAGGTAGATCTTGTCCCCATCCTTCAGGGCATCTCCAGCGTAGAGACACCGGAGGCCGCTTTTCTGACGGAACAACTTTTCATTGTCCTTAATTCCGGAGCGGGAGTCATAGTGAAATTCCTCAAGTGAAGGGAACAAAGACAGATCCGGTGCCAGATTCCGGCAACCGGTGATGTCAAGCGAACGGAGATCCCGCAAGGATGCCAAGCTGTATGTCAAGGCCTCCGTCTTCAGTTCCACATTACCGGAAAGAACAAGAGACGTGAGACGTGAAGCTCCTGTCAGAGTCAATGACTCAATGTGATTATTGGACAAATCCAGGCAAGTGACGTGATCGTTCGCGCCAAGATCGATTGATGCAAGGGTACCGCTGCCGCCCTCAGGGCCGCACGACAGACCGCGACACCGGACGGTGTCAAGATTCGGAAGATATTCCAGTCCTTTCAGCGACTTGACATCGTCCGAACGGATGTCGATCTTGGTCACAAGAGCAGCCTCCTCGAAGCTTATCAGCCCGTCGGAATCCTTGTCCCAATTGGCAAGCATCCAATCGGCCAATGTCTTGTCCTCGAACGGCATCGGGATCACCACCTCCATTTCCTGGCTATAAGCGGTGCCTTTCGCATTGACAGCATAGGCTCGGAAATAATAGGTCTGTCCGATCGTCAACCCTTCGACCGACACCGTCCTGTCTCCATATTCAGAACCATCCATAGTCTTGGTCGTCAAATCGAATGTCGGTGACGGGGAAAGACTCCAGCACAGTCCACAGATTATCATCTCCCCGCTGAAGACATCCTCAACGGAGTAGTCAAAGACCAAGGCTGTTCCATTCCTAACACACAAAGAGTTGATGGACAGGACAGGCATCCGCTGCTCTATATCGATCCGGTGGATCTCCGACAACCGGTTGTCATCTCCGCCGGAGACGAACGAGCGACAAAAGTACTCGCCACAGCCCAAGCCCGAGATTGTCGTTGAAAACTCGTTGCCGGAAAGGTTCTCAGCATTGAAACGCTCCATAGCATCCATGCTGTCTCCGAAATAGAAGCCGCATCCTTTGATGTTGTCACCCCGCGACACGCTGCACCGGAGCTGGACATCCAGCCCCTCGACGCTAAAGGTGGTGTTTAAAATCTCAGGAGCGGAATGAAGCGAAGGGTCAGGATCCTTCACACAGGAGGCAAACCCGACGCATAGCGACATGAACATCAAAAACACTCGTGAGACTGACATAGTGCCTGCAAATATAACTGATTTGAAAGGCATTAAAAAGATTATCAGATATGTTTTTAAGATATTGGCGCAATGAACCGAAATGAACTTGAACAAAATGCCCGAAATGAATATATTTGCGTGTCAAAATGAATGCACAACACATGGCTAAAATAGTACCGGAACTGAATTATCTGCTTGCCGAGGTCGAGAAACGCTACGGAAGGAGGCTTTCGACATCCGCTGATTTCGAGGCGCTGTCCATCGTGGTCGAACACGAGTCTGGCGAAATGATCTCCGCCTCAACCTTGAAAAGGCTGTGGGGATATGTGACCTTGAAACCTACTCCGAGGATCTCCACCCTCAATGTGCTGTCCAGATACATCGGAAAACGGGACTTCAACTCATTCAAGCAGAGCATCATGAATGATGGACACTATGTGTCCAACTTCTTTTCTGTGAAGAAGGTCTGCTCATCCGATCTGAAAAAAGGGACGGAAGTGGTCATCGGATGGGCTCCGAACCGGCTTGTAAATTTAAGGTACGACGGAGACAGCAACTATACGGTCATCAAATCCGAGAATTCAAAACTGCTTGAAGGAGACAAGTTTCAGGCGGAATCATTCATGATCGGCTACCCGCTGTACATTCCTAGAATCCTGCGGAACGGGGAATATACCCTCTCCTACATCGCTGGAGTCCAGGAGGGGCTGAACAGGGTGGATGTCATCAGCGAGGAAACCGATCAATAGCCGGCTTCCTTAATCTCCGAACTGGTTCGCTCGAATACGGAATCCACTGCACGGCGTTCGCTCCGGGTCTTGATTCCAGGGAGCAGCATGCTGAATGACAGAATCATAGCCAATACCGAAACGACAAGAGCGGTTCTGAACCAACGCCTGCGTCTCTCCCTTTCCAAAATGGCTGAACGAACCTCCGAGACCGACCCGTAGCGTTTGTCGCGATCCTTGGCGGCGCAGATGACGGCGATTCGGGGATATACCCCCATCCGCTGCATTATCTTGCCCAATGAATATATGTCCGTACGGCAATCCACGCTCTCCCCTGCCATCTGCTCCGGTGAGATGTAGTCCCTCGTACCGGCCGGGTTCTTGAAAGTCGCGTACCAGTCGGCGTCGGCAAGACCGAAATCTATCAGTTTGACATTCTGACCGTTTTTGGTGATCATTATGTTACCTGGTTTCAGATCACGGTGGACGATCTGGTTGCGGTGCAGGTACTCAAGGGCGTCGCATAACTCCAGAATTATCTTTCTAATCAAGCACTTGGCACTGAGATCTTTACTCCGGCGCTCCGACAAGTCCAGCGACCAATCCGCAAGACTCTTGCCATCAATCCATTGCATCACGATACTGTTGCCGAGAGCGGGAATATTCATGAAATCCATGGTCGGGCAGATGTTCGGATGGTCCAGAGAGCGGCCGATCTCGTACTCCTTGCGGAGATGTCCCTCATAAAAGGGATTCCCGACATATTCTGGCTTCAATGACTTCAAGACGACAAGTTTGCCGTCAAAAGTCGCCCTGCTAAGTATGGAATAGCTTTCCGGCGACACATGGATTATTTGAATATCCCCGGATCCGCCGTCAGACAATTCTTCGTAAGATCCGAAAAAAGCTGAGGTCTCTTCCATAATTGCGTTAATTGTAAGCCAAATATAAGCTTTTCCACACGTATTTTACCAAAAAATATTGGTAAATTTGTTAGTCTGATGTGAACAGACATAGAGAACCTGTTGAATATGCACAGAGAACCAATAGTATTCCTGCTTCTTACCCTTATGGCTGTGGCTTGCGCTTCGAGAACAGAGGTGCGGGCTGTCAGGCCAGACTACGACACGGAAACCGATTGCCTCAACGGGACGATGATCGTGTCGGTGGACGGGAAGTACGGGCTGGCGGACACTTCAGGAAGGGAAATTCTGGCTCCGGAATACGATGATGTCTATTACATTTCCGATGAGATCGCGGTGGCGTTCACCGGGCAGAACGTCGGGTTCTTTGATCAGAACGGAAGAAGGTTGGGAGAGACCGTGATGGAGGGCGAGGCAAGTGTGGACGATCTTCTGGCGGCATATTCAAAGATTGAAAAGATGCGCAGGGAGCAGTGGGACAGCATATTGACCAGCTATGAGGAGCTGAGGAAGTACTGCCAGTCCGACAGTGCGTCGGTCGTAACCGCCAACATTATGGCCGATGACATCCGGGCCGCGCTACAAAAAGTCGGAGGGCCGATGGAAAAAGACCAGAAAGTCCGGTTTGAAACAGAATATTCGGCATACAGACGTTAGGACGATGAGAAAGCTACTGATTACCATCCTGATAACACTGCTTTGTGTTCCGGTGTTCGCACAGAGCGCCGCAAGCATAAGGAAAAACAATTCGTACATCTACACCGAAGCCACGGCGGCCACTTCAACAGCGGCTGACAGTGTTGCGCTTGACGCGTTGGTCGGAAAACTCGCACAGACAGTGGATCTGCCATATTCATCGGAAATCAGGAAAAGCTTGATTAATACCTATTTGGAAGACATCAAAAGGGAGTGTGTGATGATTTCGTCAAACGGGCGGGGAAAGGCTTCCGTGATGCGGTATATTCAGAGAAATGATGTGGAGCGGATCTTCGAAGGGAGAAGGAGCAAGGTCAAGGAGATGCTTTCCATCGCTTCCACGGCTGACAGGAAATGCCAGATGGACGTGGCGCTGCGCTACTATTCCTGGGCCGAGACTCTGATGCGCAGTCTCCCCTCAACCGATGTCGTGGCGATCGCCGAGGCGAAAAGCAGACGAGAGACAATCCTGAAAGGGTTGAATGTGGAGTTCGACCGGCAGGACATTTACGACAAAGGGATTGTGGAGTTGACATTCACTTTCGACGGGAAGCCTGTCAAAAACATTGACTATAAATTCTTTGACGGGAAGACTTGGAGCAAGGTGCTGTCAGCCAAGGACGGGAAAGGATTCGTGGAGGTAAGGCCGGACTCAAAGATCGACCAATACAGAATCAAGTACGAAATCACGCCGGCACATCTCCAACATCTGTTCAGGGAGGTAAGCCTCGTCGAGAAGGCACTGGCTCCGGAAGCAGAGGACACCGACGGCGGGACACGATCTGCGAAGACTCACTCCGGTCCAGCCGTAACCGCTACAGCATCCGAATCATCAGCAAGGAAAATCGATTTCTCCGCCGTCAAGAAGAAAGTGCTGGACGTGGTGGCAAGGGAAGAATTCCAGACGGAGCCTGACTCCACCCGAGGAGGTCTCACTCCAATTGTCTTTTCTTCTGAATATGAAGACATTGTACACAAGGTATGCAAAGGCGTCACCAGCGGAGCGGATGAATCGCTCTATGAATATTTCACCCCGGAAGGCTACGAAATATTCAACCGCCTCATCCGCTATGGCAACGCCAGGGTGCTGAACTTCGACGAACTGTATTTCTACGGACTGGGCGAAGAGGTCTATGCGAGAAGCGTCCCGATGGTGTTCTCGTTCAGGGGCAACCAAAGGCAGTTCGTGGAGAACATCGTGTTCACGTTCAACGGAGAGAGAAAGATCTGTGACCTCTCGTTCTCTCTGGGAAAAGAAACAGTGCAAGGCATTGTCGGCCAGACAGGCTGGACCGAGGAGGCAAGGATAATCCTCGTCAGTTTTCTGGAGAACTACAAGACGGCGTACGCCCTCAAGCGCCTGGACTACATCAGCTCAATCTTCGATGACGACGCGCTGATCATCACCGGACGGGTGCTCCGGAACGTCAAAGGGCCGAACGAGTACAGCGGCAACCGCTACGTCACCCTGACCCGCCAGAGCAAGGCGAACTACATCAAGAACCTCAGCAGGGTTTTCGCCAGTCAGGAATATATCAACATCCAATTCTCTGACTGCGAGGTGATGAAACTCGGCAAAGGAGAGCAGCTGTTCGGAATAAAGATCAGGCAGGAATATTTTTCCACGACATATTCGGACACTGGCTACCTGTTCATCCTCGTTGACCTTCGGGACTACCTGAAGCCTGTCATACACGTCAGGACGTGGCAGGAGGCTCCGGACAAGGATTTCGGAGTGATCGGACCTTATAACTTTTAGAATATGAAGAGGTTCGCTGTCATATTCATTCTTCTTTTAGCGGCTGTTTCCGCCTCGGCGCAAACGGACTCCTCCGGATTCTTCGTCCAGTCTTTCAAGAAGCTGGAGTGGGATCTGGACGCGAGGAGCAACTATCCGGAGTTGGATCAGAACAACCGAAAGGCAGCGCTGATCAAGGTAGTCATCCCGGAAGCCGGTTTTGATTTCGATGTCGGGGTGATGGGTGTAGTAGGCGTAAGGCAGGAAGTCGGAGAGATCTGGGTGTATGTTCCGGAAGGTGTGCGCAAAATCACTGTCAGGCACCAGACCTACGGCATCATCAGGGACTATGAGTTCGGCTGCCCGATCGAGTCCGCATCCGTCTATGAGATGAGACTTCATTTGCCATTGCGGCCGAAAAGCACGGTTATAGTCAAGGATTCAATCGTGTACGTCCCTACTCCGGTCTCCGTACAGGCAACGCGTAAACGGAAACGGATCGGTGCAAGTATCCTCGCCGTCGGCAGCATCCCGGATCCGTCCGGCGGAGTCATGATGGTCTGGAACCCCAAACGGTTCGGGGCATACCTGAAGGCCACCGGCAATCTCAAATCTTCCAGCCACAGTTACATCTGTCACGAGGACGGCACCACTGACAACGGCTACATCTGGACCAGCGGCGAAGGTCACGTCTCAAGGATGGCGGTCACTGGTGGAGGACTATTCAGATGCCTTGATTGGCTGAGCGTCAGCATCGGAGCCGGCTACGGCGACAGGACTCTTCTTTGGAAGGACTCCAAAGACAATTTCGCGAAAGTGACCGAAGCTTCCGCCCAAGGCATTGCCGCCGAGCTCGGAGCCGTACTCCGTTTCGGCCGTTTCACCGCCTATCTTGGCACCAGCACAATCGCCTTAAAACGCCTCTACCCCGAACTCGGTGTCGGCTTCGTCTTCTGAGAACACCCCGTATGATAATCTGCGCAACGACACCAAAATCCATAGTGTTCCGCAGAAAATCATTCGATTATTTGCGCAAGAGAGTTAAAAAAGTTATCTTTGCGCAGAAAATCACTTAAATATGGCACAGAAAGTTATCGGAAGAACCGCGGAAATGAAAGCTCTGAAAAGTTATTTGGATTCAGGGAAATCAGAGTTTGTGGCACTCTACGGAAGACGTCGCGTGGGAAAAACATTCTTAATCCGTATGGCGGCGGAAGACAAGTTTTCATTCTATGTCACGGGCGTGCACGATGCCACAAAGGCGGAGCAACTCACGGCCTTTGCCATCGCCATGCAGAAATATTCAGGTTCTGAGAGACTGAATATTCAGAAAAACTGGATTCTGGCATTCTACGAGCTTTCGCGCTATCTCGAGTCACTTCCTAAAGGGAAAAAGGTGATATTCATTGACGAACTGCCTTGGATGGACACTCCCAAATCCGGATTCATCGCGGCATTGGAGAACTTCTGGAACAGTTGGGCCGCATTGCGTGATGATGTCAAAATGATAGTCTGCGGGTCAGCCACTTCATGGATGATCAACAACTTGATTCACAGCCGTGGAGGGCTTCACAACCGCCTAACTCACCATCTGTTCCTTGAACCATTCTGTCTCAGGGAGTGCGAAGAATATTTCAAGGAGTATGGTTTCACATATTCCCGAAAACAGATAGCGGAATGCTATATGGTGATGGGCGGCATACCTTATTACATGTCTATGATGGATCGTTCCAAGAGCCTCGCGCAGAACATTGACGCTCTTTTCTTCTCCCCGAATGCCGAGCTGAAGGATGAGTTCAACGACCTTTATCAGGCATTGTTCAAGAACGCCGGTCCTCACATAAAAGTCATCACAGCCCTCTCCACAAAAGGGATAGGGCTGACACGGAAGGAAATCATTGCCGCCACAGGTCTGACGGACAACGGAGCGTTCAGCACGGTTCTTGAAGAACTTGAGAACTGCGGTTTCATAAGGAAATATTCCCCATTCGGCAGCAACGTGTCGCAGAACAGGAAAAGACTGGACAGTTCCTCGCTCTATCAAATGATTGATTTCTACACCTTATTCTATTTCAGGTTCATAGAGAAAAACAGCTATCAGGATGAGCACTTCTGGACAACCTCCGTCAACAGCCCGCTGCACAACATCTGGTGCGGCCTCTCATTCGAGATGCTCTGCCTTTGCCATCTGAAGCAGATCAAGATGGCTCTCGGCATCTCAGGCGTCCAAACGTTGGCCTGTTCCTGGCGAGGCAAGGGAGACGAATCAAAGAAAGGCGTTCAGATCGACCTTTTGATTGACCGCAAGGACGAGACAATCAACCTTTGTGAGATGAAGTACAGCAAGGACAAATTCGAGATCTCACTCGCCGAAGAGCAGAGACTCTCCGCACGCCTCGACACCTTCCGCTCCGAGACCAACACCCGCAAGTCCGTCCTCCTCACCCTCATCACCGCCAACGGCCTCAAATACAACTCCCACAGTGACATTGTACAGAACGAGGTCACGCTGGAGGAACTGTTCATCTGACTATTGTTTCTTTGTCTTTTGACTACCTTTCAAAACAGCTTGCTCGGCTTGAGGCAATGTCGAGATGAATTTTCTGAATCTCACCGCTCCCATATGTTCATACAACGCCTGTCCCGACTGATATACTTTTGTTTCCAATAGTTCCGGCATGTACTTGTCAGGATGAGAATCCACGGGGCACGTGCAAAACCCTGTGTCCAGGTAGAAGAAAATGTATGTACCTTTGAGCCGCACCCTGTCCGGGTGAATGGCCGCCATGGCCTCCAAGCAACGATACCCGACGCAACGTATTCACCGGAGGACGGTTCGGTTCATTCCACGTCAACGAGTGGCACGTAACACGCTCATTATCATAGATTTAATACTTCACCTCGGGTACGAATCCACTAAAGACGAGTAGCTAAAGTGTTTATTATTAACTATTTATAAATCACGCCAATATTCCCTTCTTACCTGTGGCGAAACACCGCACCACAGCGGAGACATGCGCTCAACGGCAGTCAGACAGGATGACACTTTAGAGATTGAATGACATTCTCGCCGTAAAGTGTCGTCTAAACCCTCCTCATGTCGGCTGTGCACGACATTGGGTCAAAGAATGTTGTCCATTCCCTCCGTCACCGGAATGCCAACCCGAATCCAGAGACCTTGCGGTCTCATGTCAGGACACAAGTAGAGGGCCTTATTACGACCACCCCGTGCTGATGCCGGTGCGGAGATACGAAACGCATTCATCTCATATCCGTACAGAAGCACTTAGGAGGCAATAGTCAAGAATCAGTTCTATATTCGTGGTGATGAGGCTCTTGGTGTGGCGGTCGATAGGATTCTGGAGTTCCTTGCTGACGATCGCCATACAGTCCGCGATGATCTTGCGCTCGTCTTCGGAAAGATGCAAGGCTTCGTTGGAGGCGTAGGAGAAGAACGTGTAGTCCTTCATCTTGC